>TARA_B110000208_G_scaffold112179_1_pt1 | contig 11348 bp, 8 predicted proteins | sample TARA_B110000208 | Tara Oceans TARA_B110000208 (sample SAMEA4397426) | marine metagenome | biome: Polar Biome; feature: [SRF] surface water layer (ENVO:00010504); material: water (ENVO:00002006), including particulate matter (ENVO:01000060) such as... | depth 5 m
AGAAAGCCGGCGGCAGGTACTTCAGCCCGCGAATGGGATCCCGCACTTTGTCAGTGCGCCAAGCACAGGCGTCATCTGACTGGAAGTACTTTTTTTAGAAGTGGTTCGAGACGCCCACGCCGAAGGGGATAGGGCACGGGCTGGTAAGAGAGTTGTGGAGAACCTATTACCGCCGTCAGGGGCGGCGCGCACAGGCGGCGGAGTGCAGATTTCATGCTAACCTCATTATGGTGGCTACGCTGTTAGTGAGGATGAGGTGACGCAAACACTGACCCAAAACGGTTTCACCAAAACCGGACCGTTTCATGGCTCACATCAACGCCTCGCTCAAATCTGGTTATTCATCACTGCAAACCGAAATCCCTTAACTAGTGGTGTTATTGGCGGCCCAGCAAAGCATTGTGCCAGAGCCATCCACTTGCTAGCACCGTCTCCTGTTACCACTAGATTAGTATCCGCGATGTTACGGACCTGGGTCACTACTTGTGCAAAAGCAGTGGCGTCTCCACTCACACAATTATTAGAATTCCTATCATTCCATTCCCAGATATCTCCAGATGGTGATGTGAGGCGTACAAAAGGCAACAGTTCTGGCACCGGTAATTTGCGATTAATAAATGTCCAACTAAAAGTAGAGACACCAAGGTGACAAATATTGCGAATACGATCAGCTGCTGGACGCGTCACGCCAAGAACATCAAACACCTCCTGGCCATGCGCCCAAGTCTCCATTTGCCGAGCAGTAATACAGGTCAAAGCGCTCATTTCCGGTCCAGCCCAACGAACCCTTTGTTTTGGGTCCGCTACCACGTAAGCCTCACTTAGACTTTTGCTGGTAATCTGCCACCTCTCGAGTAACGCCCGCCCTGTTAAATCCCCCAAATATTTATATTGAATTTCTAAAATACTTAGCCCTCTTGATAAATCAGAACGTATTGGAGCGAAATATTCTTCGAAGGCTTCTGCGCTTTCAAGTGTTTTCAATGCAGCGATGTCGAATACATATAGATGGCCTATTACGTCGTTTATAGTCCATGACTTAAACTGTGTTTGGATTCCCAACACAGAATTTGGTTGATCTCGCAAGAGCTTGAAGAGCGAATTGGCTTCAGCTAAATAGTCAAAGGCTTGTTTCATATAGTCCACCATAACTGAGTTAAGATAGTAAGTTTATGAATTAAAAATTGTAGTATTCAGAGGCGTGTTACAACTAATTAATATGATGCAGATCAATTGAGAGGAACAAACTAATAATCAAAAGACTGAAAAGGAAATTTAAACAATATATTTATCAATCTTAAAAATTCTTTAAGTCCCATCTAAAAATTTAATGAATATTTCATGGATTAGATCCATTTCTTGAATCCCATGGGTTAACAAGCAAACCTTTTTCCCGGAATTCACTTTTACTTAATTTACCTGAGCTTGTCTTCGGCATCCTCTTCACAATCTTGACAAACCGTGGCACTGCAAAACGTGGCATAATTTTAGAACAGAATTCAATAAGTCTCTCATAAACAAAAGTTGCTTCTTCAGAAACAACTATAAATACTAGAATCTCCTCCTCTCCACCTGAATCTATTGTTTTGACACCGATTGCTGCCGATTCAATAATGCCGTCAAAACTATTTAGTGCCTGTTCAACTTCATAAGCTGAGATATTCTCGCCTCGCCTTCGGATACAGTCCTTAATGCGATCGAAGTAATGCATTCGCCCCTTAGCATCAAAAAAGCAAGCATCACCAGTATGGAACCAAAGACTTCTCCAAGCTTCGAGTGTTTTTTCAGGCATTTCAAAATAACCAGTCGAAAATATTCCAGCATGACGAGGTCTAATGAGTAATTCCCCCACACAGCCAGCCTCTAATACTTCATCATTTTCTGGGTTCGCAATAACTGTCTCGTATAAATCACTTCGTAAATAACCAGCACAACCAGGAACCAATTCATCATCCCCAATATCTCCCCAATAAACAATACCACTTTCAGTCATACCAAAAGCTTGATACAATTTTGTACCAAATCGTCTCTGAAAATTTTCCGCCCATTCCTTGGAAATCGGTACTGCACAGACCAGTCGCAAAGAGTGTGTTCTGTCCAAGCTACTCTCAGGCAAATTATGAACATACTCAGTCATTACCCCAAGCGTGTTAGTCAGTGTTGCCTGTGACTCAATACAGTGCCTCAACCAACTTGAGGCACTAAATCGTTCCACACAGAAAATAGAAGATCCTGCTAATAAAGATCCAAGCAACTGCATGTTTAAAGCGTTAACGTGAAAGAGTGGCATACAAATATAATAAATATCATCATGGGTTTGCTTTAATCCATCCACCTGACCAAACGCATAGGAGAAAAAATGCCCGTGGGGCATCAACACTCCCTTAGAAGGACCTGAAGTTCCAGACGTGTACATAATGGCACAAATTGCATGAATCGAAGGTAGGAAGGTATTCACTGGACAGTCAAAGCTTGGTTGAATAAAATCGAAAAAAGGAAATATGTTTTCAGCTTGTAGAGCTTGTGGGATATTTTGAATCTTCTCCTTACCGACCACTATAACACCACTCAGGGGATTTTCTAAAACCTCTAGACCATTGAAAGCACTAACTAGAGATTCATCAACTATAACCAATCTAGGAGAACAATTATTAAACTGATGCTGTAAAAAGGCACCCTTTAATTCCGTGTTGATTGGAACAAAGACTGCATTTGCCTTCATAATACCAAACATAGAGATTAGGAATTCACTAGAGTTTTTCATAAAACAAAAAACTCTATCACCAGAAGTAGTTCCAAACTCTGAAAGCGAGTTAGCAAACTCATCAGACTTTCTATTTAGTTCGGAAAAAGTGAGTTGCTGACCATCTTCGAATTTAATGAAGACCTTATCAGCATACCTCTCTGCTTGTCTTCTAACTAAACTAATAATGTTCCAGTTATCAAATTTTTTACTTGTCCATTCGTCATTAATCATATTTTTGGTTCATCTTCCTAATTAGCTATAAATCCTCTGCAAACTAGTGAACAGCCGCAAATATAATTTTTTCTTCTGTCGCATCAATTGCTTCAAACTCTTCAACAATCTGACCCTGACGTGAAACTAATACTCTATCAGCTAATGACATTATTTCTGGAAGGTATGATGAGACGACGATAACAGTGATCCCATCATCTGCTAAACTTTCAATAAAATTGTGTATTTCACTGATTGCCCCAACATCAACACCTCGGGTAGGTTCATCAAATATGACTACTTTAGGCCTTTGAGTAAGAGCTTTTGCAATTACTACTTTTTGCTGATTACCGCCAGATAACTCGACTACGGCAGCACTTATACCAGTAGCTTTTATATTTAACTTCTCAGTCCAGTGAGATGCTAACGCTGAAGCATGGGCGAAGTTAACTACTTTCGTTAACCGAGCGTTTGCAACCAGATCACCAACATTAATATTTTGTTGAATAGACATGTTTTCAAAATACCCCTCGCTTTTTCGATCTTCAGTTACATAAATAATCCCATCATTAACGGCGGTGCGTGGAACTCTATATCGAATATATCTTCCGTCTAATTGAATGTTACCACCGTGAAAAATATCTCTCTTAATAATTCCTGCAATAATCTTCATCATCTCAGTACGTCCAGAACCTACTAGTCCAAACACGCCTGTGACTTGTCCAGAAAAGACCGAAAAGGTTGAGTTTCGGACCAAAGAGCCCATCGAAATATTTTCAACTTCTAAAGATTTTTTTCCAGCACTCCGAGTGAGTTTCTTTCTTTTACTTCCCTCCGAATAAGCAGAATCTGACAGATCTCGCCCTATCATTGCCTTAACAATTTTTTCGCGATTAAAATTTTCTGCAGTATCACTATCAACTATTTCGCCATCTCTGAGTACTGTAATTCGATCCGAAATTGCCAATGCTTCTTCTAGTGCATGAGAAATAAATACTATTGTTACACCGTCTCGCTTCAAGCGTTCTACCAGTCCAAAAAAATGGTGCTTTTCTTCTTTAGTAAGTGTTGCAGTCGGCTCATCAAAAATTATGACTCTTGCATTATGATGAACGGCCCTAGCAATCTCTACCATCTGTTTTTGTGCTGCCCCAAGAGCAGATACTAGCAAACTTGGCTCAACTTTAAAATTTAGAGAATGTAAAAACCGCCCCGCCCGAATGTTCAATTCACGCAACCGATTAAACATTTTTTCGGTTCCAAGGTAGATATTTTGAGAAACAGTCATTTCTGGAACAAGACTATTTTCTTGAAAAACCATCGCAATTCCCTTCTTCAGGGCTTCTGATGGTGTAGTGAATATTATTGGCTCTCCATCAACATAAAGTTGCCCTTCAGTAAGTTTATATACTCCAGACATAACCTTTGTCATAGTTGATTTGCCTGCACCGTTCTCTCCAAGTAGGGAATGAACTTCACCCTTATTTAAAGAGAAACTAATATTTTTATTTGCAACGATTCCATTAAACTCTTTCATACCATCACGGATTTCAATTATTTTTATGGACTGAGTATCGCTAGTCATTGGTCAAAACACCTCAAAATCTTATCATTACCTCTTGAACTAACCAATATTTCTCCTCCAACGGGACATACAGCACTCGTAATTCCGTGGGCATGTCCGTTTGCGCGACTATGCATACTTAATAATGGTTGGAAATCACGGTCTAGTTTAATAATCAGTCCATACGAAAAGACCGGTGCCCACGGCTTCAATACACCCATCATTTTTACGCCACCACCTTGCAAGGGTTCTCTAAAATCTGTTCCTGACCGGAACGTGGGAGCTATCCAAAACTTTGGATCTACCTGACTAATCATTTTAGATCTGTAGCTCTTTTCCGTTAGGACGAATTCAATAAGTTGATTCCGTGGAGCGAACATACAAAGCCAAAAATGATCATTTTCATCTTGAATGATCCGGCCTGGGTAACCAGGAAGCCTCATTAAGAGGTCAGTCTTGCAATGAACATTTTCAAGAAAATTAATAGTAAAATCAATTGAACTTACCGAATGTTTCCATGCTTCTGTAAAGACCAACCTTTCCTCCGACTTACACAAACCTATGGGCCATTTAAGCTTTGACAAAATTTCTATTTTGCTTTTTTTTCGGACGTTATAAAGCCAAATACTTCCAGTAGAACCCAAATTTAAAAGATCTGAGCGCCACTCCGTTGCCAAAAATTCTTTGGAACCCGAAGCTATTAATAGGTTATCTGCGTCCCAAAAAAGCAACCCTGTTACACAAGATATTTCAATTTCATCTAAAATGACATTTTTAACTAATGAGTAAAAAACAACTTTTTTATTGTCGAGGCCTAATACCAGCATACCGCCATTTCCAATTGTAATAGCGGTTATTTCATATTTGAATGTTTGTAACGTTTCCGCAATACCATCGGTAATTTTTAAAAGTAAATTTAGGCTTGAAGCATAAATTATTCTCTCATCGCTTACCATATTATCAATATTTGATATTCTTGCATAAACCTCTGAATTATCCAATGTATCATTAGGTCTAAGGCGGCCATCCATTGGCGGTACGAAAATACTTGAACTACCCCTTCCGTAAAACTGGTTTACTTTGGTTTTCAGTTGCTCAAACATTACCTCGCCCCCAATAATCAGCGTAGCCTTCCCACTTGCTATCTGCTCCAGGTATTTTGTATTTTCCAATTCTATTATTTGATATCCCACCGAGATATAAATAGCCTTTGTGCTCCCGCATTGATGTCACCATTGGATGGTTCACCCCACCTAAATCCCATAAAGAGTCCGACACGACACCATCTTCCGAAAATTTAATTACACACCCTGTATTGATATTTGGATAAAGCCACTCTGAATTAGCAACCCTCCTTGCCATTCTTTTTCTAAATCCAGGCATAGTTAAAGCAAGGTCCAAAGCGGGGCCACGCATTCCAACAAGTGCTAGCCAATACTGCCCATCGGATGATCTATTTATATTATCAGGATATCCAGGCAGGTTATCGATTATAACTCTATTGTTTCCCTTGTTCGGTCCGTCAAACCAATATTGAGAAATTCTACAGCCAAACGTCTCTGCATAGAGTATGGATACGCCATCATTGGAAAGACATACACCGTTGGCAAAACTTAGGTTCTTAATAATAGTTTTAGTTGACTTGTTTTTTGGGTCATACACCACAATCCGGCCATTCCCCCGACTCTCGAGGCAATCTACCGGCCAGTCTTCTAGACCATATCTAATAGATGCCTCTGAAAAGAAAATCCGTCCATCCGGAGCAATGTCTAAATCGTCAGCAAGACTTAGTCTATCGTCATCAATTACGGAGGTTAAGCTCCTATTTGTTTGGTCTGTAAGTTTTGTTATTTTTTGGTCTGGTGAAACAGAGTAAACCCCCATTCCTGGTATGCACGAAATCAGATTTTTGTCTTTATCAAAGGCCATACCAAGGGGATGGCCTCCTATATGGGCGAAGACCTCAAATGTTTTATGGTCTGGCCCATGAAATTTAACTATATCGCCATGTCGAGTTCCAGTGTAAAGATTGTCGTTTTCATCAAGAATGACATCTTCCGGACCTTCGACTTCGCCAAGTCCTATTAGTTCTACTTCTCTAAGTTTATCATTTTGAGCATATGGAGAACCGCTATCAGCAGCCGTTACAGCAGCTGTCGGTAAATCAACATAAACTGGTGAAACATAAACTTTGGACAAAAGTTTAGATCTATTTTTAAGCCACCGCACATCAATCCAGAGTGAAAAAAGTAGGATCACTCCAAAAATCATAGAATTGGTGCCGCCTTGAATACCAAATCGCATCAAACCATTAGAAAGAAATAGCACTATTAAAGTGCCAAAAAGAGCTTTGGGCACAGAACCTCGCCCTCCACCCAAGCTGTTTCCTCCGAGAACTGCCGCAGTTAATGCGATCAGCTCGAGGCCCATACCTGTGTCCGCACCGGTACTAGCAAGTCGAGCAGCATACATGTAACCGGCTATCGAGCATAAGAGACCGCTAGTCACGTAAGATAAAAATACTGTTCTCTTAACATTTATTCCAGCGTTAAATGCAGACCTTCGGGCACCTCCAACAGCAGTCAAGTGCCACCCAGGTTTCATTCTACTAATTATAAGATGACCCAAAAAAAATATTAGAGCAGTAACCATTATTACATATGGAATTTCTAGTAATGTTCCGTCCCCAATTTGATACCATAGCTCGGAATTGGGAAACACTGAAGTAATGTCTAGGGCAAATTCTAGAAGTAGTAAGTCAACGACAGATCTATATATTATTAGTGATACTAAAGTAGTAAGGAAGGCTCTCATCTTCATATAACCGATAAAGAAGCCGTTTAAAGATCCGCATATTACGCCAGCAGAACATGTGACAATAAATGCAACAAATGGGTTCATGTCGATGACATGTATGCAGTATAGCGCCACTAAGTTTGAAACAGCAAAAATTGATCCGACTGATAAATCGATACCGCCAGCAATCATTACGATTGTCATCGCTAGTACTATTAAGCCTAATTCCGCGAATTGGCGGCTATAGTCGGTAATGCTGTATAAGCTAAAGAAGCCATCGATAGTAAATAATAGTCCTAGGGCTACTAGTATTAGAGTAAAAAATGGAATGGCATTATCCACCCATCTTTTCGATAAAACTTCTCCAATAATATGGTCTGGAAAATAGTTATATCTAATTTTCTCTAAAGGCATTTTTGAAGTCAATTTCAACACTCCATAATACATGGATCAAGCTGATTGCTTGATCCAATAAGTTTTATTTAGTTTGAAGATATGCTTTTTACAGTCCAGCAAGCCCCAGAGCCTCTGTGCTTTGAGAGGTTATCTTTTGTGAGTAATTGTAGCTTTGTGTACCATAGATAGTTATTTGATCCCGATGCATAATCTGTTTGCAATAAAGACTTTACCGCATTTGACAAATCACGGGCTTGACCTGGAACGTCGTAGCTAATGATTAAGTCAAAGAAGCCCTTTTCAAGATTATCACAACTTGCTTTTCCACCGCCGCCCGAAGTCACAACAAAAATTTCATTTGCTCTTGAAGATTCATTTATGGCGGCTCCGATTCCCACATCCATACCGTCCCAAAAACCTATAATTCCACATAGATTAGGGTTCTGCAAAAGAGTCGTTTCAGTTATGGCTCTTGCCTTGGTCGAATCCCAATCAGCAGCTTGATTTGAAACAATCTTTATTGTGGGATGTTTGGACAGGACGTTAGAAACTCCGCGAAGTTGATACGCACTTGCAGCTGCAGTCAGAACTCCCTGTACAATTGCAATTTCTCCAGATGTCTCTGGGCCACACTGTTCGACAACTGCTTGCGCTGCTAGTTCACCTATCTCTATATAATCAGCTCCAACATATGCATCAGTTGAGTAAGAAGATTTCATATTGATCTGGACAACATGAATTTCATTTTTTTCTGCTTTTTTCAATAGCTTAGCATAGGTTTGAACATCTGGATTGTGCACAACAATAAGGTCTGGCTTTTCTCCAATTAGGGAAGATATTGCACGTGCGCCTGCATCGGCACTCCAGTTTGGGTCACGAACCTGAACATCCACACCAAGATGTTCTAGATTTGCCTTCATTCCAGCATACCAGCCATCGGTCAAATCAAATCCAAGAGCTACCGGTACAAATACTACTTGCTTACCTTTAAGTGAATTATAATAAGCACTTCGCGAGGAATCGTCTATACCCATCTCCTCAGACAATGCTGGACCTGCTATTAGGCTTAGAGCTAATATTGCTTTCGTTAAAAGTCTTCTCATTTTCTTTTCCTCCAATTTTTATTTATGCTTTTGGTCTGAGTAATACATGTCTTCAGTAACAAGAGACCCAGAAACAGTTCTCAGTTATATTAGTTTTGGTCAGCCTCCCATTTCAGAACATTAATTACCTTTAGTTTAATTTAAATTCATGAATCATTTCAGATATCACCTTGTTGAGAAGTTTGTTCATCTCTGGGATTTAAAAGCGTATCGACCATTATTGCGAATAGCAAAATAAGCCCTTTTATCAAGTTTTGCTGGATGAATGACATGTTTAATATTACCATTCCATTTAGTAGGGTTCCTATTAAAACCGTTCCAAGTAAAACGTTCTTCATACCACCTTTACCACCAGAAAGCCCGATACCTCCGACAACAACAACTAGTAAAACATCATAAATCAATGTTGATTGGAAAAGTTTAGTGTTAATATTTGTGACTGCTCCAGCTGTTAATAAGCCAGCAACATACGCAATTATTCCAGCCATTATGTAGATAATTATAATGATTGGCCGGACCGGTATTCCAGCTGTCCTTGCAGCATTTGTATTATCACCAATTGCATATAGAAATTGACCGAACGCCGTTTTATTAAGAATAAAAGCGAATGTTGATAATAGAACAAAAAAACTTATGATCGGCATTGGGATCCCAAGCAGGCGGCCAGAGCCAAGGAACACGACCCATTGGGCATCAACAGGTAAGTAGTTTGCATCTGTATTTATAAAGAATGTTAAACCCAATCCATATATTACGCTACCCATTGCTAGCGAAACGAACACTGCGGGAAGGTTCCCAAATGCAATTAGAGCACCAGTTATGGAACTCGCAATAATTACAAATAGAACTCCGACTAGGACCGCCCAGTTGAAGGACAATCCGTTTTGGAAAAACGAATTTGGTGATGTGAGTATTACAGCTAGCGCGGTTGATACAACCAACACTCCCACCAAAGAAAGATCTATACCCCGACTAATAACCACTATTGCCATCGCAATACTAAGTATTCCTAATACTGAAACGCTTCTTACTAATGTTAGAAGGTTTTCAACATCAAAAAACCCTTTTAAGAAAATACTGAAGGATCCAAAAATTAAAACGGTAATTACGAAAACTACTGCCTCTTGGCTTCGAAATTTGTCTGTAAATCGGGAGTTATTTTTTTTCATAGGCTGTAGTTATTTCCTTGTATTTAAATCGAAATTTTAAAATAAATTTTTATGTCCATTAAATTTTTTTGTGCCAGATTCTACAGAATTCAATAAAGCTCTTAGTAAGGTTATTGGGTTTGATTTTATTGCCGCCAATCGACGACCGCCATTTGTGTTCCAGAAGATAAACATCACAGCCCGGTGCAACTAATCTTGCGTCGTTATACGCTTCGGGCTTCAGGAACCCCTCCCAAACACCAAGTTTTGAATTGTAGGTATCCGTTTCACGATTACAAAATGACACTATGCCGCTCACAGCATCAAAGATAAGTCTGTATTCTGGAAGATGGTTATAGTCGACTAAAACTCGGAACATTTGACGAAAGCGCTTCAGTGGGCTCTGACAGCCCGTTTTTTTGTAAAGGGCTTCAAGACCAATTTTCCATTCATTTTGATGGCCACAATGCTTTCTTGCAATTTCATAAACTCTTCGCTCAATGGGCTTGCGTAGCCTAAAGTAGTCACTGTGGAGTGTAAGAACTTCTTGAGCCCGTATTGCGTTAAATACCCATGCAGATAACGTTACTTCACACCACAACAGCCGTCCATCGAGGCCTTTCTTTCGATGAATTGAAGATGAGTCAATCAAACCAAAGCTATCGGACTGTTCCTTGTCACCTGAACGAATATTCGTCCGAATCCGAGTGCCTTCTAAGCGATCAAGCCCTTGTATTAACGCCATGTAGTCACGCCCGCTTGTTCCGCGGTTGGTAAAAATCAGCAAGTCACGCGAGCTTATCCGCACGCGAGGGGAAACAGGTTCATTATTTTTTAATTTTGCCATAATCTGGGAAATGCAATAAATAAGGATGTCCTTATCGTAAATAGTTGCCAATCCCTTCACACTTGGCGTAATTTCTATCCAATTACCGTTATGCTCATAACGGCGCACATTCATCTCAGGTTTCTTTGACAAAGAATAAAATGGATGCCCCATGTGGATGACTAGGTCGTTGGGCACTGCGTCGGCAACGTCGCAGATGAACAGTTCATGCTGGAAGTACCGATCAGACATTAGCGGTAAGGGCCACTTCGCTTCAATTACAGAAATATAATCAGGATTCGTGGTTTTAGTTTTCATCCTTTATTCTTTTATTAATAAATATTATCTGTCAAGCTTCGTGGTTTCAGTTACCAAAAAATTACCTAATATTATTGAGTTGGTCTTTGTAAACAACTTATTATGGTCATCAAAAAGTCACTCATCTCTCCTCCCATTAGGATTGAGATTATTAAGCCTGAAAGGCTTAATACAGGTTAGCCATCACTGATTTAATTTTTGAACAAGAACTAGGAAAATTGCATTATTTCTAGCTTTGGTA
>TARA_B110000208_G_scaffold55444_1_pt1 | contig 11312 bp, 11 predicted proteins | sample TARA_B110000208 | Tara Oceans TARA_B110000208 (sample SAMEA4397426) | marine metagenome | biome: Polar Biome; feature: [SRF] surface water layer (ENVO:00010504); material: water (ENVO:00002006), including particulate matter (ENVO:01000060) such as... | depth 5 m
TCGATACGTTTGAATGCTCAAATGAGGTATTTTTGACCTTGGTAAAAGGCGTTATCCAATCCAAACGCTTGCCTTGCTCTGCCCAGAAGGCATCAGGATCGCTCAACGAGGCGGCATACATGTTCTCATAGGTAGACTTATTCGCATGCGCATTCTGTGCAAACGCAGCGGTCGGGGCGTAAATTTTATCAGCCATGGGTGTAATCCCTCTACAAAAATATGGTTAGTGAGCTGAGGGGATGGCCCCTCAGCAGGACCTTTATATGGCCAGATATTCTGCGCGCAACTTCTCATCTTCCAAGACGGCCTGTGCAGATCCGTCATAAACCACGGTGCCCGTATCTAAAATCACAGCGCGATCGGCCAATTTGAGGGCGGCAACGGCGTTTTGTTCTACAATCACAGTGGTAATCCCCTGCTCACGAATATGGTTCAGGGTTTTGGCAATTTCTTGTACAATCACTGGCGCTAGCCCTTCATAAGGCTCATCCAATAATAGTACCTTGATCTCGCGGGCAAGAGCCCGAGCTATAGCCAGCATTTGCTGCTCACCACCAGAGAGTGTCACACCCTCTTGCTTGCGGCGTTCTCCAAGTCTAGGAAAAAGATCATAAATTTGGTCTAGAGACCAACCAATAGGTGGGGCAATCTGAGCCAGTTTAATGTTTTCCTCCACCGTGAGGCCTTGGATAATCCGGCGGTCTTCTGGAACAAGACCCAAACCCACGCGTGAGGCTTCATAACTGGCCATTTTGTGTAAGGGGTCGCCATCAAGCCAGATTTCGCCTTGGCTCACCAGAGGATCACCAATGCGGGCAATGGATCGCAATGTTGAGGTTTTTCCGGCGCCATTCCTACCTAATAATGCAAGGATCTCTCCCTCATTAATCTCGAAGCTGACACCCTGCACAATATAGCTTTCGCCATAATATGCATGAATATCACGTACGGAGAAATAGGCAGGTGTTTCTGAAAAAATCATCGCCAGGGCTTCCTTATACTTGTGCCTCGCCGAGGTACGCTTCGCGCACTTTTGGATGGCCTTTGATGTTTTCAGGTGTATCTTCTACTAATGGGCGCCCTTGTGCCAGAACCGTGATCCGTTCGGCCAGGCTGAACACCACATGCATATCATGTTCGATAATTGCAATTGTGATGTCGCGCTTATCGCGAATTTCTTTGAGTAAATCAATTGTGTTGTTCGTGTCTGCCCGTGCCATCCCAGCGGTAGGCTCATCTAACAGCAGTAGCCGTGGCTCCTGTGCAAGGCACATGCCAATCTCTAGCCGACGTTTGTCACCGCGTGACAGGCTTGCTGAGTGCACATCGCGTTTATCGGCCATATCCATATCTTCTAAAGCGCCCATGGCATGTTCGATGATATCTTTTTGGTTCCTGACCGCGGCAAAAGCGGTCATGGAAAATGCGCCATCACGTTTTGCAAAGCAGGGGATCATCATATTTTCCATCACACTCAATTCTCCAAAAATCTCTGGAGTTTGAAAAACGCGTGAAATGCCCATTTGGTTGATCTCATAGGGCTTTCTGCCAAGAACGGATTGACCGTCAAACATCACGGAACCCGTATCTGGGATCAACTTTCCAACGAGGCAATTGAGCAGGGTGGATTTGCCTGCACCGTTTGGGCCAATAATTGCGTGGACTGAATTTTCCTGAACGTTAAGATTTACGTCCCCCAGTGCCTGCAGGCCTCCAAACCGTTTATTGACACCTTTGACTTCAAGGATAACCATTATTCTGTCTCCTTAACCGCAGAGGCTTTATCGGAAGGTGTGTCCACCTTAACCCGACGGAACAGTTTGCTAATGCGTTGCCCTCCCTCGACCAACCCACCGGGAAGGAAGATGATCACCAACATAAATAATAAGCCCAGCGTGAGGTGCCAACCTTTACCGACAAATGGATGAATGAAAGTCACAATTACGTTTTCAAAGCCATCGGGAAGAAAAGCCATCCATTCATGCAAGACACTGTCATTAATTTTAGACAGAATATTTTTGAAATACTCGTTGAAGCCTGCACCAAGAATAGGCCCGATCAGTGTACCCACCCCACCCAAAATAGACATTATTACGATCTCGCCGGAGGCGGTCCAGTGCATGCGCTCAGCGCCAGCCAGCGGGTCCATGCAGGCCAGAAGACCACCCGCAAGTCCAGCATACATTCCAGAGATCACGAAGGCTGCCAAAGTATAAGGCCGGGTGTTGAGGCCAGTATAGTGCAGCCGCTGTTGGTTGGATTTAACAGCCCGCAGCATCAGGCCGAAGGGTGACCTAAATATACGGATTGAGATATAAAAAGAGATCAGTAGTAAAAGACCAGAGAGGTAGTAGCCTGCATTCAACGTGAAATCCCAATTACCTATTAATAAATGCGTTTCAGAGCGCATCGAAAGTCCTAGTAAGTTTGGGAAATTAGGACCTGCAGAACTCAGAAATATTTGTGGATCAGAGTTGTACACCTGCAGACCAGTCTCACCATTGGTGAGGTTATAGCTGGACGATGGATTGCCCAGCACTGAATAAGCCATATTGAACATCATTTGCGCAAGGGCCAGCGTCAGGATCGAGAAGTAAATTCCGGAGCGTCGTAAACTGACGTAGCCTACTACAAGGCTGAACAGTCCACTGACTACTATTGCCAAAATAATCGCTGGAATAATATCATAACCGACTAATTTGAACATCCAAACTGCCGCATAAGACCCGACGCCAAGAAATGCGGCATGACCGAAGGACAGGTAGCCTGTTAGGCCAAACAGAATATTGAAACCAATCACCAAGATGCCAAAAATAGCAAAGCGCTGCATCAAATCTGGGTAACCCGCATTAAACATTTGCGCCAAAGACGATCCCTCTGGGAAAGGGTTGAGGAGAAATGGGGCGAGTACCACCATAGCTGTAACAATCAGCAGGAGGGTGAAATCTTTCTTTTCTAAACCAAGCATAGTCTCAATCCTCCATAACGCCTCTGCGCCCCATAAGGCCACGTGGGCGTACGAGGATAACAATGATTGCCATTAAATAGACAATGATTTGGTCGATGCCGGGGAGGATATTTTTTACTTCATTCATCGATGCAAAGCTTTCTACGATACCCAGCAGGAAACCTGCCAGCACAGCACCTGGCAGAGACCCCATGCCCCCTACAACTACTACGACGAAGGATAGAACCAAGAGTTCAACTCCAATATCATAGGTGGGGGGGGTTATGGGGGTGTACATCACACCTGCAATTCCGGCCACAGTGGCGGCAATTGCGAAGGTAATGGTGAACCGTTTATCGATATCAATGCCCAACAAGCCCACTGTTTCGCGGTCTGCCATGCCGGCGCGTACGACCATCCCGAATGTTGTAAATTGTAAGAATGCAAAGACAGAACCTATTACTGCGGCTGAGAATAGGAAGTAAACTAAGCGCCAGTAGGGGTAAGCGATGGCATTGGCTTCAAAGCCGAGCCAGATGCCGAGGTCCATGGTGCCGATGAATACCTCTGGTGGAGCCATTTGAATCGGGTTGGCGCCATAAAAAAATTTAATAATTTCTTGTAATACAATCGCCAAGCCAAAGGTCACTAAAATTTGATCAGCGTGGGGGCGTTTGTAGAAATGCTTAATAAGCCCACGCTCCATGATCACGCCGACCAATAGCATTACGGGAATGGCAATTAGAATTGCTAGCGGCACTGACCAATCGATCATCCAAGCTGCGGTGTCAGATCCAAACCAATATTCCAAATAACTAGTCTTTATCGTAGCGGGGTTGCCTAGGAAGTCTGTCTTTGTTGGATCGATTGTCTCAAAGCTGATTGAAAGAATCCGGTTTAATGTAACGGCACAAAAGGCACCAATTACAAAAAGCGCACCGTGCGCAAAATTTACAACACCGAGCGTGCCAAAGATTAAAGTAAGGCCAAGTGCAATAAGAGCATAGGCAGACCCTTTGTCGAGGCCGTTCAAAACTTGAAGAATGATGGCGTCCATGGTCCCCACCTTTGGGTTATGGTTTGATTGGAAAATAGGGTGCGCAGCTGCGCACCCTAAAAAGACTGTCAGAAAGAGGCGCCAAAGCGCTCCTAACCTTTTTTAGGCACCTGGGTTACATGCGCCCAAGTCACCGCCAGAAAACATTGGGTGATCAGCCGCATACGTTACTTGTGCCGCAGGTGTCACTTCAACGATTTCCAAAAGATCAAACTCGGATGTTGGGTTCTCTTTACCCTTAACAACCAGAACGTCTTTGAAGCACTGGTGATCTTCGGCGCGGTAAAGCGTTTTGCCATTGCCAAGACCGTCAAACTCAAAGCCTTCCAACGCTTCACCAACACCACAAGGGTTGAATGTACCAGCCCGGTTACATGCGTCAGCATAAAGTAGTGTTTGACAGTATACAGTGTGTGCTGCCTGTGAAGGAGGGAAGCCGTATTTTGTGCCGAAAGACTTAACAAAGGCTTTTGAGCCATCGTCTTGCAAAGACCAGTGCCAGTTTGTTGAACCAAAGATGCCCTTAACGTTTGCACCGGCACCTTTTGCCATCAGTCGAGAGTACAATGGAACGACAATTTCAAAGTTTTTGTTATTTACAATTTTATCACGTAAGCCGAACTGAACTGCGTTTGTCAAAGAGTTCACCATATTTCCGCCATAGTGGTTCAAAACCAAAACATCTGCACCAGAATTCAGTACAGGTGCGATATAGGACGAGAAATCGGTTGCTTTAAGTGGCGTGCGCACTTTGTTAACTGTGTTCCAACCCATAGCCTCTGTGGCTGCAGCAATGGATTCTTCTTGGGTCCAGCCCCAAGTATAGTCCGCTGTGAGATGGTAAGCATTGCGGTCTTTACCATAACGCGCTTCCAAAACAGGTGCCAAGGCCGCCGCAGACATGTAACCGTTAAAGAAGTGGCGGAAGCCGTTGGCTTTCTTATCTTTGCCGGTCGTATCGTTAGAGTGTGTAAGACCGGCCATGAAGATTACGCCAGCCTCTTGGCACAGACCCTGGACAGCAATAGCCACACCAGAAGAAGAGCCACCAGTGATCATCACTGCGCCATCTTTTTCAATCATAGATTTGGCAGACGCACGGGCCGCATCAGATTTCGTCTGAGTGTCGCCAGTTACATATTGGATTTTTTTACCCAAGATGCCGTTGCCTTCCAGTGTTTTGGAAGAGAAGGTGCCCATCATGCCACCGTCGCCGCCACCGTTCAGGTGCTCTACCGCCAGCTCGTAAGCGCGCAGCTCGTCTGCGCCCTCGTCTGCATATGGACCAGTCTGTGGAACGTTGAAGCCCAACGTGACGGTGCCGCCAGTGGGGGCATTGGTGTAACCGCTGTGGCTACCTGCAGTCAAAATCGTCGGCAGCGCTAAGCCAGCGCCGGCAACGGCTCCAGTCTGCAACAAGCTGCGACGGGTCAAAATTGATTTAGACATTGAAGTCCTCCCGATTGATTGAAAGAAGCTCAGGCTTTTTAGCCTGTTTCCTCTAAAACACCCTTAACGGTGTTGGCTTACCTTCGCCCTTTGCTTGATTATTGTGCAACGCTCACGCCCACTCAATGAAATATTTTGTAAATAAATACACGACATCTTGTGTAAATTTGTAAATTTATTTACATTAATGCTAACTGCAATGGCTCTAAACGAAGGATAAACTATGCCCCGTAGTGCTTTCTCTGGAACCCGAATACGCGAGCGCCGGCTAGCCTTGGGGCTGCGCCAATCTGAGGTGGCTCTGCGAGCAGGGATATCTGGATCATATCTTAATCTTATAGAGCATAACCGACGGCGAATTGGTGGAAAACTGTTGCTTGATCTTGCGATTGTATTGGAAATAGATCCTGCCGCGCTAGCGGAAGGCGCGGCCAGCCAGATTTTAGCTGGATTGCGTGAAACCGCTATGGCCCGACCTAATATCCAAATTGATTTAGACCGGACGGAAGACTTTGCTGATCGGTTTACAGATTGGGCTCAATTGATTCTGGCACAGCAATCTCAAATCACCTCACTTCAGCAAACCGTCAGCAGTCTGTCAGACCGTTTGGCTCATGACCCGTTCTTGTCGGAAGCGCTGCATGAGGTGCTATCAACGGCCTCCGCTATTCGGTCTACCGCTAGTATTTTGGCAGAGCCCGGTGAGATGGATCAAAACTGGCAAAGGCGGTTTCAGACCAACGTATTTCAGGACAGTATTCGACTTGCTAAGGCGAGCCAATCTCTGGCAGATTATTTGGACGGGGATGCAAAACGAGTGTTTGATGCACTTTCACCGCTGGATGAATTGGAGGCGCTGTTAGTAAAAAATAAATATCATTTTGCTTCTTTGGAAAATTTGACTGTTTGGTCTGCCGCTGTTGCCGATAGTCTAATTGCTGATATCTCTCAAGGCGCAAAGGCTATGGGGCGGGCATATTTTTTACAGTATTGGAATGATGCGCAAAGGCTTACTTTGCCAAAAATCCTGAAAATAGTGGCTAAGGTTGGCTTTAATCCTGCACAGATTTCCCACGAAACACAGATCCCGTTGCCAATAATTTTTAGACGACTGGCAAGCTTGCCGCCACAAGGGAATTTTCCACCCATAGGGTTGATGATATGCGATGGCAGTGGTGGCCTATTGCGAAAGCAACCCTGCAAAGAGTTGCAAGCGCCTCGGGTTGGTTCAGCCTGCGCGCTCTGGCCACTATACTTATCTCTAACGCAAATCGGAGTACCCTCACGGCAACGAGTTGTATATAGCGGCCGGCCCGGTGAACTGGCTCCAGGTTCACTCTTTGACACATTCTCAATTGCTGAGCGCGTGACATCTTCTAGTTTTGATGGCCCACCAATTGTTCGCGCAACAATGCTAATACTTCCAGCAGAAATGCCACCAAGTCAGCCGCCCATAACTATTGGGAGTACATGTCGTTTCTGCAGTGTGCACGCCTGTTTGGGGCGAAGTGAGCCGTCGATTTTTGCAGATGGGTTTTGACAAAGCCCATAACTATCGGCTCTAGTGTATTATAAGGAACCAAATGAAATAAGGGAGGCTGATATGAGACATGTTTTATTGATTGAAGATGAACCAAACATTATTGAGGCCCTCAGTTTCATTTTTTTGCGAGATGGTTGGAAGGTGGATGCGCATTCTGATGGCGCAAACGCCGTGGCCACAACGATACAAACTGCGCCCAATGCAATTATTCTGGATGTGATGCTGCCAAATAAATCGGGTTTTGAAATTCTTGAAGATCTGCGATCTCTTCCAGAGTACCAAGCAGTACCAATATTGATGCTGACTGCGCGGGGGCAAACCAAGGATCGTGATTTGGCCTTGGCAAAAGGAGCCACCCAATTCATGACTAAGCCATTTTCTAATGCGGAAGTGCTGCAGACGATGAATGCACTCGTTGGGTATGGTTCATGAGTGGCGATACAAATGGAAACCTAATGCGCGATGCCAACGCGGCCCGCGCACGACGATTGACTGATGCGGCTTTGGTTTTACCCTTTATTGGCATTATTTTATTCCTGATCCCAGTAATTTGGCCGAGCGCCGAGGTGGCGAGTCTAAGTTTTGCAACGTCGACATCTACGGCATTAATCTATTTATTTTCAGTTTGGCTTTGCTTAATATGTTTGGCAGCCATTCTGGCGCTTCTGATCAAAAATTTTGGGGCAGGACGGGGCTAAATGCTGTCTCTTGACCTCCTTGTTTTTGTATCTCTAATCTATGTGGCATTCTTGTTTGGCGTGGCCTTCTGGGCCGAACGTGCGGCGAATACGGGCCGTGGCGGCTGGATGCGGACGCCGCTCATATATACCTTGTCACTGTCGATTTATTGTACTGCTTGGACTTTTTACGGTGCGGTCGGCTATGCCGCGCGCTCTGGGTTAGAATTCCTGACGATCTATTTGGGACCTACGGCGGTGTTGATTGGCTGGTGGCTCATTTTGCGGCGGCTGGTGCGGATCGCCCGGGCGGAACGCATCACGTCTATTGCTGACCTTATCTCATCACGCTTCGGAAAATCGGCATTCCTGGGTGGATTGGTGACTGTTATGGCTGTGGTCGGCACTACACCCTATATCGCTTTGCAGTTGCAATCTGTCACACTGTCAGTCTCCGTGTTTGCCAAAGATGCCCAAAGTATTATCAGCACCTCCAACATAGCTCTTTGGGTTGCTGCGGGGCTTACGGTTTTTACGATTGTTTTTGGAACGCGAAATCTGGATGTAAATGAGCGCCACAGCGGCGTGGTTATGGCTATTGCCGTTGAGGCCATAGTCAAATTGCTGGCGCTACTTGCGGTCGGAGTTTTTGTCGTTTGGGGGCTGGCGGATGGCGTGGGGGATGTACTTGCCCGCGTCGATGCATCGCCAATTTCACAATGGCAGGTTAGCACAGGCCGCTGGCTGGGACTGACCTTTTTATCGGCTGCGGCATTTCTATGTTTGCCGCGCATGTTTCAGGTTATGGTGGTTGAAAATTCTGAAGAAAGCCATCTAACCACAGCGAGCTGGGCCTTTCCGCTCTATTTATTGCTTATGTCCTTATTTGTAATCCCGATTGCCGTTGTCGGGCTGGATATCCTGCCGGTGGGATCCAATCCGGATTTATTTGTGCTGACCTTGCCACTGTCAGCAGAGCAAAATGGTTTGGCCATGCTAGCTTTCTTAGGTGGGTTCTCATCAGCTACTTCCATGGTGATTGTTGCTGCGATTGCCCTTTCAACTATGGTTTCCAACCATATTGTGACTCCGATCTGGTTGCGTGCCCGCGGGCAGGGTGCGACCCTGTCTGGCGATGTGCGTAGTGTGGTCTTAATCTCACGACGTATTTCTATCGCTGGTATTCTGGGGCTTGGTTATTTATATTATCAAGTATCTGGTGGGGGTGCGGCTTTGGCGTCTATCGGCTTGATTTCTTTTGCAGGAGTTGCGCAGATTTTACCGGCTATGCTTGGTGGTATTTTCTGGCGGGGCGCTACTCGAGTGGGTGCGGTGGCGGGGCTAATTTGTGGCTTTGGAATTTGGAGCTTTACCATGTTTCTGCCGTCTTTTGGTTCCAATATTCTGATTTCGCAGGAGACTATTGACCTTGGACTTTGGAAGCTCGATTGGCTCCGGCCTACTGCACTGTTTGGCATAAAAGGACTTGATCCAGTAGTCCATGCCGTTTTGTGGTCGATGCTATTCAATACTTTTGCATTTGTAGTAGGATCGATCTTCTCTAAACCTTCACCTTTGGAGCGGGTCCAAGCTGTGCAATTCATCAGTGCCTTTGACAGTGGCTCTGCGGCGCACGGATGGCAGAGGGGCGCCGCAGATGCAGAAGAACTGTTGATTATGGCGCAGCGAATTATGGGCGCTCCCCAGGCACAGTCTCTATTTCGAAATGCGGCGGAACGACAGGGTAAACAAGGATATTTACCGGATGCCACGCCGCAATTTTTGGATACGCTCGAACGAGGTCTAGCTGGTAGCGTTGGTGCGACCACAGCGCACGCAATGCTTGGCCAAATGGTTGGTGGGGCATCTGTTACGGTTGAGGACTTGATGGCCGTGGCGGACGAGACCGCGCAGATCATGGAGTATTCGAACCAACTGGAAGCCAAGTCGGGTGAGTTGACAACCACCGCTCGACAATTGCGAGATGCTAATGAGAAGCTGACAAAGCTTTCAATCCAAAAAGATGCATTTCTCAGCCAAATTAGCCACGAACTTCGTACGCCTATGACCTCGATTCGAGCCTTTTCTGAAATCTTGCAAGATCCGGATTTGAAGCTTGGTGATAGGCCAAAGTATGCCATGATTATTCAGGATGAAACTCAGCGCCTGACGCGTCTTTTGGATGATTTGTTAGATCTCTCTGTACTGGAAAACGGACAGGTTAAGCTTGATCTGCAGTCGACAAGGCTCTGTAATATCTTAGATCGGGCGCAAGCATCTGCTAATGTTGATCATGTGATCCGTATTAGCCGAAACGGAGGCAGCGAGGATGTAGAGCTTTTGACAGATCCAGATCGCTTGACGCAGGTATTTATAAATCTCATATCGAATGCTGCGAAATATTGTGATGCAAAGCCCGCGGAGCTGTGGATCAATGTATCTGAAGCTTCTGAGGGGCTTAATGTGGACTTTATCGATAATGGCTCTGGGGTGGATAAGGGCCATCAAGACATGATTTTTGAAAAATTTGCCCGTGCATCTGATCATTCCAAATCTGGAGGTGCAGGACTTGGTCTTTCTATTTGCCGTGAAATTATTACTAATTTAGGTGGTAATATTGCCTACCTCCCTGGTCAGCGAGGAGCCGCTTTTCGGATCAGTCTGCCGCAGGCTTGAGGGCTACCGTCTCTAGCTGATGCCGTAGATGTGACAACTGATAACCTGCATTTGCTGTTGCGTCTAAGATGGCATCAATTTCCATGGTGCCTGCCTGGGCAAAGGCCCAAATTACACTGCAACGTGCTCCAGATGCGCAATAGGCCAAGATTGGACCCGGCAATTGCTGCAAAAGTTCTGTTTGTCGTTGAATTTTCTCTGGGCCAAAGGTGGAGGGATCAAAAACGTTATCTTCAAATTTTAATCCTGCGGCCATTACTTCGGCTTTGATTGCTGCGATCTGACAGGACTCAGGATTTTCTTGATCTGGCCGGTTGCAAATTACAGATCTAAAACCTGCGGTGGCGATTGTGGCAACGTCTGTGGTTACAACTTGCGGTGCTACCGAATAGTTGGAGGAGATTTTATTTATATGCATAGGTCTATAATAATCCTGAGTAAGTCGATCGTCGAGTCCTTTTAAATTTATCGTTTGTTATCTAAAAATAACTTATAATAGTACACCGAGCACGACTATCATGAGGCCGATTGCAGAGCAGCCCATAGCTCCTAGGTTCCAAGCAATCGCTGCTTGAAGTTGTGTTTTCATATCAGCGTCACTGAGCCCTTGCTTCTTAGCGCGCCAGATCCGAGAGATCGTATATAACAACAGGCTGAGACCTATGCAGGTTACGATAACACCCGGTACAATCAGCCAACTCATTCTCTACTCCGATAAATCAAATTTGAGCTACTGTCGCGAAGGAACGTGGCTTGTGCAAGTCGAAAGCGAAGGGTATCGCTGCTCCACCTTATTTTTGTAACGGAGTTCCCCCATGTCAGATATTGAAAGTAGTTATCGTGTTACTGCCGACGAGTTGCGCCAGTTCATAGAGCGCATTGAGCGGTTGGACGCAGAGAGAAAAGATTTGGCCGAACAGCAAAAAGAAGTGATGGCTGAGGCAAAAGGCCGAGGCTATGATA
>TARA_B110000208_G_scaffold16792_1_pt1 | contig 11295 bp, 5 predicted proteins | sample TARA_B110000208 | Tara Oceans TARA_B110000208 (sample SAMEA4397426) | marine metagenome | biome: Polar Biome; feature: [SRF] surface water layer (ENVO:00010504); material: water (ENVO:00002006), including particulate matter (ENVO:01000060) such as... | depth 5 m
ATGCAAGGAATTAAGTACAGAACAGGCTAGCTTAATTACCAAGGCACAGTCTTTAGGTGCACAGGTTGATTCGGAGCAACAGAGCGATAAAAATAAAGAACTAGTAGCTTGGATACTTTTTGCACCTGCTGCATTCTTTATGGAGGGAAATGCTGAGTCTTCCTCAAACCTTGCATCTATCAAAGGTCAACTAGACGCTGTTGGCGATGCTATGAAGGTTAATGATTGCGTTAATTAAAAGTTTTAATTACTGAGCTACGAGATATGAACTAGATTTAAAGCCCTTTAATTAGGGCTTTTTTATGCCTTTAAGAAAAAAATGTACCTACATTGCTACCGCTTTGTACCCACCTATTTAACTAAATAAAGTACCTACATTTCACTTTGTTGTGGTGGCTTCTATTTTTCTCAGCTCCCAGGTCCTGGTCAGTGCTTCAAAGGCTTCAAAGAATACACAGAAAAACAAAAACAAATATAAATAACTATATTTAAAAGGAAGAGGGCGTAACAAGCTTTGATAAAATATCATTTTTAATATATTTAATGATAAAATGTCATTTTTAATAGATTTAATGATAAAATATCATTTTTTACATACCTTTTAGTAATTAGTTTTAAGGAATTTTTAAATATTATTCTTTAAAGATTAATGCTGATTTAAAGAGAATAAATGATTAAGCTTGCAAGTCTAAAAAAATATTTTTATATTAGTACTTTTCTAATATTTACTGGATTACTTTCCTTGCAAGTTCATGCAACCGGTATTGCGAGCGTTAATTCATATGTAGAAATTAACACTAGTGCAACTGATTTTAGAGCGCGAAAACAAAGTAGCAGTGGCCAAAGATCATCCTCGGGATATGACTTTGTTATTTCTCCTGAAAGAACAAATATTTGTCAGCAAGGCCAGAGCAGCTCTATCTGCACGAATACTTATGGCTTTAGCGGCTATGGCTATGTGCCCACTGGAAGTGCGACTTCGATTGTATTTCGGAACACACCAGCCAATTCATACCTTGTTTTTGTTAACGATGATCATAGTAGTGGTGATCGAACCGCTAAGATTGGCGAAATAGTATTTGATAATGAAATATTGGGATACTGGACAACTGCTTCACGAACAGTGGACTTTAGTTATGTAGATATACTGGGTGCCACCTATCCAACCTCAAGTAATTCTGGTTTTAACGCAAGGTCGACGGAGAGTCATGTCCATTATGGTAGCAGCACATCTAGCTCGACTACATCTGGTGATTGGGTTTCCATTGGCTCTGATAAAAGAACATTAAGAATTGGTTCGGCAAACGGCCAGAAAGGTGACTATATTCGAGTTATTACAGCTGCAGGTGATACCACTGCTCCATCTTTTTCATCTTCTACAGCTGTTAGTGTAAATGAAAATCAAACTTCGGCAATTGATTTGAATGCAACCGATGTAAGCACAATTACATATTCAATTAGTGGTGGCGACTCAGCACACTTCAATGTTAATTCATCTACCGGTGTTGTGACTTTTAAAGTGGCTCCTGATTTTGAGAACCCAACAGATAGTGATACTAATAATACATATAGCTTCACTGCAACGGCAACTGACACATCTGGTAATTCTTCACAACAAAACCCTGTAGTTGTTACCGTTGTCAATGTCACTGAAGCAGTGACATGGACTATTGATGCCATTGCTGATGTGAGTGTTAATGAGGGTGTTGCTTATACCAGTGTCACTCCAAGTCTTAGTGGCGATACACCTATTGGCAGTGTTACCTACACATTAAGCGGAACAGACGCAGCGGACTTTACTATTAACCCATCTACCGGCGTTGTGAGTATGATCGCTCGTGACTTTGAGAACCCGGAGGACGCTGACACCAGTAATACCTATGATTTAACCATTACAGCGACGGATGGTGATAGTAACTCTGACGCTGAGGATTGGGTTGTTAGTGTTTCTAATGATGTGACTGGACCAGGGGCAACTATAACCGCATCGGAAGTTAACGACGGAGATGTTTCTGATCACTCAAGTATATCTCTAATTTTTACTTTATCCGAGACATCGTCAGACTTCTTTGTTGATGATGTTGCTGTAACAAACGGAACGCTCTCAGAATTTATAGTTATCATAGGTAGTGTCTATAAACGTTATACAGCAACCTTTACACCAACTGAAGAAGGGCCAACCAGCATCAAAGTTGCATCAGACAAATTTACTGACCTTGAAAACAACAACAACACTACTTCCAATGAATTTAATTGGACTTACCTCGCCCTCATGCCTGACCCAACCCTTAAAAAAGATGTCGTTGGAAGTGTTGAGGCTTGGTCAAATATGGCGTCCCGCTGGGGTTATCGCAACATTGACGCTGTCCATGATCGGTTACGCTGGCTAGATCGCAACAAAGATAGTACAAAAACTTCTCATCAAGGCATTAAGCTTCGCTTTAAGAATAGGGTGGTTGATAAAATTATGAATGACACGCCAAAATCTATAGATCCAGTGCTGGACAACGTTCAAAGTAGTGTCGTTGGATCGCTCGGTTGCATAAGCCACTTCATCAACCGCTCATCGCAAGCGGACACTAGCGCACCTAAAACGGGCAGCACTAGCAACGACTTGCGCCCAAACTCATACACTGTCAAAAAAGGGGATAATTTATACCGTATAGGTTTAGAGCATGGTTATGATCATAGAGAAATCGCTGCTGCTAATAATATCGATGCACCTTACTCGGTTAGGGTTGGTCAAAAACTAAACTTTTCCAGCTTAAACACTAAAGAGTCGATAGATGATGTGAAGCCAAGCACTTATGAAAGTGAAGGTGGTATTATCGACTACTCCGTAGGAGCAGAAGAAGTCGCTCAGGCCAACTTACAGAAGGGTGACAACCCATGTGATGAGGGTCGCCACGGCGGCGCTTCGGTTGATCTGGATGGCGTAAAAAATATAGTCACATCAGAATTCCAAAACACCGTCATCAATGAAGCTGCAATACTTAGAGAGGACGTCATCGGCACGCTCAACCCTGCATTTGGGCCGGTCATAGGTGATTGGGCGGTATGGACCAGTGGCGAGATCATGTTTGGTAAAAGCAATGCCACTTCAGTGGCATCTCAACAAGATACAAATTATCAGTCCATCCATTTGGGTTTTGACAGGCCGCTAGAAGATGGCGACGGTACCATTGGTGTTGCACTGGGTATTGGTATAGATAAAACTGACATTGGGAGCGATATTACCAACGTTAAAGCTAACAACTATAGCGCCTTAGTTTACGGTGAATTTGATCAAGACGTCGGCACAACCCTTGAAGCTACACTTGGAGTGGGTCATCTAAAATTTGACACAATCCGTAAAGACGGACTGGACACGCTAACAGGTAGCCGAGCTGCAGACCAAATCTTTGGGTCACTAACACTGAGGGGCGACAATATTGAAATATTAAGAGACCCAAGCATTGACACTAGCACACTGGAGCAAAAATATTTTAAGTCTGGATATGGAAGAATTTCCCCGTACGGCAAGGTTGACATAGTGCTCACGAAATTTAAAAAGTTTAGTGAGATCGGTGCAGCCACGGCGTTAACTTTTGAGGAGCAAACTATGCGCAACGCCAGGGCCGCTGTTGGTGTTGACATAGACTACCTGTTCAAAGAGGGTGGCATAACTATAAGGCCATTTTCTAAATTAGAGTACGGTGTAGATATATCCAAGAGCTCTGATGTTGCTCTGTACTATACTGTGGAAGGGGAGGGTGTACCTTACAGTCTGCAATTAAAGAACAGCTCGGATCAGCTCTGGAAATTTGGTTTAGGGGTGGAGCTGTATACTGAGGATAACCTTAACGCCGTTATTAATTATAAAAGGCAAAACGGGATAGGACCTAACTCCAGACCTGTGGAAAGTGTTTATTTTGACCTTATTTGGAATTTTATTTGAATTGTTGCAAGGTAAGGAAAAAGAATTAATGACGGATAGTATTCCTACCTTGTTTACTAATGCCGTATGTATTTTGTAGTGTTTTCATATGATTTGTCATTCTAAATAGACATCAGTTATTACCAATATATATCAACTCACTTTATATGGAAATACCTTTGTTTAACTCACGGAGTGTCTACATCAACAAAAGGCTCGAAACTAACACCTAGATTTTTCTTCCAGGACTTCTTAAGGGCTTTTTCAGCATCCTCAATGTGTTGTTGTTCAACATACAAAGCATCATGAATAGGCAACGACACTATCCCCTTGTCTACCAAATCACACATCGTATCAAGCATAATGTCACCCTTTATCGTGAGGCGTTGGATGAAGTCATTGATTGGATGATGTTTTACAATCATTCAAGATTACATTCAACGCTTGGTTATATCAGCCCAATGCAATTCGAGAAAAACTGGCTTGCAAATCAGTTGAAGCATGCCGCATAATGAAACTGCTAAGAGATGCGAAATTCAAGTGTAAGGTCATACTAAGTTTGATAGCACAGACCGTTATCTTGGTGTGGAAATGGATGATGCTTTGGAGTTGGCAGAGCAGACAGAAGTTTGATAGTATTCAGCAGAATTTGAGAATACAGGCTGTGCTTATTTATCCACAAAACAATGACTCAACTACTTCAACAAAATAAGGATCAAGCAATGAGTAACACAATAAATCGTATGCATTCTGCCGCCGTCGTCGATGGCATCGAAAAAGCCCCCAGCCGAGCCATGTTGCGGGCAGCGGGCTTTAAAGATGGTGATTTTAAAAAGCCTCAAATTGGAATTGCTTCCACTTGGAGCATGGTCACGCCTTGCAATATGCATATCAACACCTTGGCCGAAGAAGTGGGTAAAGGCTCAGATGCTGCTGGAGGTAAAAGTGTTATTTATAATACCATTACGATTTCAGATGGTATTTCCATGGGTACTGAAGGTATGAAGTACTCCCTTGTATCACGTGAGGTTATTGCTGACTCGATTGAAACAGTGTCTGGTGGCATGGGGCACGATGGCATTGTGGCCATTGGTGGCTGTGATAAAAACATGCCTGGTTGTTTGATTGGCATGGCACGATTAAATCGCCCTTCTATCTTTGTTTACGGTGGCACGATCCAACCGGGTAAAAATCGAACCGATATAGTGTCCGTATTTGAAGCCGTTGGTGGGCATGCAAAAGGCACTATCTCTGATATGCAGCTGAAAGATATTGAAGAAACCGCTATTCCTGGCCCAGGTTCTTGTGGTGGAATGTACACTGCCAACACCATGGCATCAGCCATTGAAGCTTTAGGTATGAGCTTGCCAGGTAGCTCATCTCAAGAAGCCACATCGAATGTAAAGCTAAACGATTGTAACAGGGCAGGTGCTGCGGTGGTTGAACTTGTTAAAAATAATATCAAGCCTTCTGATATTATGACTAAAAAAGCATTCGAGAACGCCATTAAGGTAACCATCGCTCTAGGAGGGTCTACTAATGCAGTACTCCATCTGCTGGCTATGGCACATGCCATTGGCGTAGATTTACAGCTTGATGATTTTGCTTGTATAGGGAGTGAGACGCCGATGTTAGCTGACTTAAAACCAAGCGGTCATTTCTTAATGTCTGAGTTGATTGAGATTGGTGGCCTACAACCCCTAATGAAAATGCTCTTGGATGCAGGGCATCTTCATGGTGATTGCCTTACTGTCACTGGTAAGACCGTGGCAGAAAATCTAGAGCATGTTGAGGCTTACCCAGAAGGCCAAGAAATCATTCGCGCTCTGGACAATCCTATCAAAAAAGACAGTCACTTGGTGATTCTTCGCGGGAACCTGGCGCCAGAAGGAGCTGTCGCAAAAATCACTGGTAAGGAGGGCTTAAGTTTTACCGGAAGAGCGCGCGTCTTTCATTCTGAAGAAGATAGCCTAAAAGGCATACTAGACGGCACTGTAGTTAAAAATGATGTTGTAGTGATTCGCTATGAAGGTCCAAAAGGTGGGCCCGGTATGCGGGAAATGTTGAGTCCAACTTCCGCAATTATGGGTAAAGGCTTGGGTGAAGATGTAGCTCTGATTACCGATGGTCGTTTTTCAGGAGGTAGTCATGGTTTTGTTGTTGGGCACATTACACCAGAGGCCTACGAAGGTGGCCCTTTGGCCATTGTGGAAGACGGTGATGAAATTACTATTGACGCTTTTACTAAAGAGCTGACCTTGGCCATATCTCAGAAAACAATCGAGAAACGGTTGAAAGAATGGAAAAAGCCTAGTCCCCGATATACCCGTGGTGTTCTTGCAAAATACGCCAAGATGGTTAGTTCGGCTTCAGATGGGGCGGTTACCGATAAAAACCTTTAAGGTTGAGCTAATATAAACTAAGTAATTTTGTTAAATATGTGAGGGGAGTGGGCTCTTACTAAAAAGGTAGCCACATCAGCCTAACTTTCAGCGTCTGCTTTGCCCTTATTTAAGACTTCTGGCCTGTGTCTTATTCTTGATATTGTATATATCTAAACACTGTTAACTGTTACGCTAAGTATATACATGTGTAACACTCGATGTAATGTGAGCTATTGATTTATATAGTATAGGAGAGAACCCTGCAGTCCCTACCAGAATATCAAAGCCTAGTCAGAGATGACTAGGCTTTTTTGTTTGTGACGCTTATGTCATGCTATTTAGGTAAATGATACTGTTGTTCTCTATATAAGACTGAAGGCAACAATACGTGACTTAATGCACGTTGCTGCATGGCTTTCGCATCGCTAGGCTTTTCACTTATACTCAATTTTTTATTTGCTTTATCATAAGTGGCGTAAGTAGGTTCTTTATTCGCACGGAGTACGACAGTCTGATTACCTTCCATCCATGCATAGTTTTCTTGATATTGCATCATGGCGCGGCCTGCTAAGCCTTCTGGCTCTGCACTGAGGTCTCTACCGACCATCGGATGCTGTGCATTAATGCCCATGAGTGAAAGCATGGTGGTTGGCAAGTCGATTTGGCTAGCAATGGTTGTGATCTGACGTGGCTTGATATCAGCACCTAAGATCAGACCTGGGATATGGAAGTTTTTAACTGGTACTAAGTCACTACCTCTAATACGAATGTCATGATCAGCCACGATTAAAAATAAGGTGTCTTTCCAGTAAGGACTCGCTTTTGCTTTTTTAAAGAATGCTCCATAGGCATAGTCCGCATACTTCACCGCATTGTTCTCACTTGCTTTCGGTTGCTCATACAACTCAATACGGCCGTCTGGAAATTCAAATGGAGTATGGTTGCTCGATGAAAAGACTAAAGTGAAAAAAGGTTTGCCATCGGCATGGTGTTTCATGAGTTGCTCATGCGTCTTATTGAATAGGTCTTCATCAGACACGCCCCAACTGCCGGTAAAGACAGGGTCAACGTAGTTTTGTTTATCAACAACAGAATCAAAGTCATTGCCAAGGAAAAAGTTGCGCATATTATCAAAGTGACCTTCGCCACCATAAATAAATTCACTGAGATAACCTTGTCTACCCAGTACACTGGCTAAAGAAAAAAAGTTGTTTTGTGATAACGATAACTTAACGGTGCTTTGTGCTGGTGTTGGTAGAAAACCTGCACTAACGGCCTCAATGCCGCGTACAGAACGTGTGCCTGTTGCATAGAGATTTTCAAACCACCAACCCTCTGATTTGAGTTTTTCTAGCTCAGGTGTGACTGGTAAGCCGCCAAGTGACTTTACAAATGTAGCGCCTAAGCTTTCTTGCAGCACAATCACAAGGTTAAGCGGTTTCTCACGTTGAATAGACGCTGTTTGCTCAGTGAGTGTGGGAATGTCAATATTACCTAGAAGTGGGCGCTTGTCTTGAAACATATCGCGAGTCAGTTGTAGTTGCGACATGATGTCTGCAAATTCCATTTTGCCGTAAATCTCGCTAGACTTACTCTCATGCTTCAGATTGTAGATGGCATGAAAGACTGACCAAGTGGAGTTCATAATGAGTGTGTTCACCATGGTGTCGTTTGTGATGGCAAACATAGCCGGGTTAGCAGGCCTGTGATCCGTGGTAGAACGAACAGACGAAATAACGAGGAAAATGACAAATGGTAGTGCCAGCCAGTAGCGTCCATTTTTTAATGGAGGTTGAAATGAAAGCCAAGGCTTCATGAATTTTCTAATCGCCCAAACAGAAATGATGATTAATCCAATGGTAGCGAATACAGACAAACGGAAGCCGTTCCACAGCATGGGTAAGACTTCTTTTGGGTATTTTAAGTATTCGACAAATAAACGATTAGGACGTGCGTTGTACTCTGCGATAAAGCCTGGTGATGCGGCTTCTAAAAAAATCAGTAAGACGATAGATATTGCTACCCATAAATAGCTAAAATGCTTCCACCACTGCCAAGCTTTTTTGTGGGCAAATAAAGGCGCTATCAATAAAGGAAGGAGGACAAGCAGACCGAGTTGAATAATATCAACTCTGACGCCTTGCAATAGCATCTCTGGCCATGCGCCAGTAGCTACGACACGCTCAGACTGCCAAAGCATTAGACCAATACGGGAGAGTGATAGTATTGGCAATGCCATCATATACATTGCGATGAGTGGTGCGTATGGGCCGAAAGAATGTAGTTTTTCCCAAAGTTTTTTAATCATACTGGCCTAATAGTGAATAGTTGTTTAGTGGTGAGGAATTATAATATTTTTAATTACAATGCGCTGTATTTTATGAGTGCCACTTAAAGGATTTTGCTGAAGGACATCGAAGCTTAGCTGAAATTAAACAAGAACCGCAGAATAAACCAAACTATCTGATGCAAGCACTATTGCCACAACAGTTGCATATTCTGGAATAGAAACGTCTATCTTGGTATGGTGAAGTTTGGTCAAGCCAGCAGATGGACTGGGATGTTTATGTGAAAAATAAACAGGATGATGGTACGTAAATTCGCATGAAGATAACGGTGAACAATCATTTGTTACTAGTGAGTTAACCTTACACTTACCGCATTTAGGTAAATTAACGGCAATAATTAGCATCCATGATGGGCGTATGCGTATTGGGTTTCTAGCGGAGCAGCCCAAAGCTTTACAACTATGTAAAAACCAAGAGCGCATTATTAGCCAAGGCTATTGAAAGCAATGGTCAAACGATAGAAAGTTTGATACTTAACAACACTATGGAAGTTGCACAAGATGGATAACCATCAACAGCAGCAAGCAATCGCTCTAGCTTATGAATCTGGTGTGTTTGCTCCACAAGTGTTGGCAAAAGGGCGTGGTGCCGTTGCAGAGCATGTTATTGCGGTTGCTCAAAGCGAGGGTGTGTTCGTGCATGAGCCTAAAGAGTTAGTGGCGATGTTGATGCAGGTGGATTTAGATGATCATGTGCCGCCTGAGTTTTATCAAGCTATTGCTGAGATATTAGCTTGGCTACATCACTTAGAAACTGATGAAAACAGGGGGTAACTATTTAAGTCGTAAACTTCTCAAACTCTTCAGGCGATATAGGTTTAGAAAAGAAGTAGCCTTGACCAAAATCACATCCAGTAATCTTCAGTAAATCAAGTTGTTCTTGTGTTTCTATACCTTCAGCAATGACTTTTAATTTAAGCTTATGCGCCATGGCAATAATGGCATCGCATAACACCATGTTATCTGAGTCAAACTCCATATCTTGCACAAAAGATCGGTCTATTTTAATGTAGTCAATATCGAACTTTTTAAGGTAAGACAATGATGAGTAGCCAGTCCCAAAATCATCCAGTGCCACTTGAATGCCGGCGTCACGGAACTCTAAAAGATAATTAAGAACAGCGTTATTAGGATCTAGAAGGAGACCTTCAGTAATTTCTACAGCAATACAATCGGCTGGAAAATTATGCTCGCTCATGTAAGTCGCCCAGTTAAGAAAGCCATCTTTACTTTTATTAGCTTCATTAAAAATCTGTACAGGGGATTTATTAACGCTTATTTGAAAGTTAGGGTCAATGGTCTGACGCCATACGGCTACTTGCCTTAATGCTTCTATAAATGCCCAGTTACCTATCTCATTAATTAGGCCTGTCCTTTCAGCAATTGGAATAAAGTCAGGTGGGGTAACTAAGCCTTTTGTAGGGTGCTGCCAGCGAATGAGTGCTTCCGCTTTCTGAATCTTATTGGTCCTTAAATTAACAATAGGCTGGTAAACCAAATGAAACTGTTGTTTCTCTAAGGCACCATGTAAGTCCTTAGTGAGCAGCATACGTTTCTGTGCATTCACTTGCATTGATTTAGTAAAGTAACTAAAACGGTTTTTACCCGCAAGTTTCGCAGCATACATTGCTTGATCTGCATTGACAATCAAGGTGTTAATGTCATCAGAGTCATCTGGGTATAATGTAATGCCAATACTGGCAGAAATGTAAGCGACATCTTCTCCAAGTTGATAGGGCTTGGCAATTTTGTTGAGGATGGCTTGCGCAATACGTTCAACACAACTGATATCTTTTAATTCACTTAATATAATGGTAAATTCGTCCCCACCTATCCTTGCAACCGAGTCAAGGTGCGCTACCGAATCAGACTCACGCACACAACTGATTAGACGCTTAGCTGCCTCCTTAAGCAAAATATCTCCTACTGGATGGCCCATTAAATCGTTCACTTCTTTAAACTCATCTAGGTCGATAAATAGTAAAGCCAGCGATAGGTTGGCGCGTTTTGTTTTTTTGATTTCCTGTTTAAATCGGTCTTGAAAACTAGTGCGGTTAGGTAGGCCTGTTAAGCCATCAAAATTAGCCTGTTTCCAGATAAGATCTTCTGATTCTTTTCTTTTTGTGATGTCAGTAGCAAGGATAACAAAATTGAGAGCGTTATTATTATCATCAAAAATCGTATTAATCCTAAGCCACTCGAGATGACTACTACCATCCTTGTGATTGACCCATAGCTCTCCTTCCCACTTGCCTGTAGTATCAAGGGATTGGTACATCGCACGATAGAAATCATCGTTGTTCCGATTTGGGTTTAATATATCAACCCTTTGACCTATAGCTTCTTCAGCGGTATAGCCCCTACTCACTGTAAAAGCAGGGTTAACTGCAATAATAATTTTATTATGATCTGCTACTGTCAATGATTCATTAGTATTTTGATAAAATAATGCCGCAAAGCGTTGTTCTGTAGAGTTTCGGGCAAGTTCAATGGCAATGCCTGCTATGCTTGCATTTTGTGTAATGAGTTGGATGTCTTTTTCTGACGGAGTTGTTGGTTCGCGATGGTAAATAGCAAGTGAGCCTAATATTTTACCAGTGGAGTTTTTAATGGGTTCTGACCAGCATGCTCGTAAATCAGCTTGTATT
>TARA_B110000208_G_scaffold145691_2_pt1 | contig 11249 bp, 10 predicted proteins | sample TARA_B110000208 | Tara Oceans TARA_B110000208 (sample SAMEA4397426) | marine metagenome | biome: Polar Biome; feature: [SRF] surface water layer (ENVO:00010504); material: water (ENVO:00002006), including particulate matter (ENVO:01000060) such as... | depth 5 m
ATCCACAAATGCACCTCGGTGCGCCATGCCTTAAAAGCCCAAGCGATTGGCTGCGATGCGGTCTCTGTCGACGGCTTCGAGTGCGGCGGCCACCCAGGCGAAGATGATGTGCCGAACTTTATTCTGCTGCCGCGTGCGGCTGACGAGCTGACGATACCCTTTGTTGCCTCTGGCGGTATGGCTGACGGTCGCAGCCTAGTCGCGGCAATGGCGATGGGTGCCGAGGGCATGAATATGGGCACACGCTTTATTGTCACCGAAGAAGCTCCGGTGCATGAAAACGTCAAGCAGGCTATCCTGGCTGCCAGTGAACTCGACACCCGTCTGGTAATGCGACCACTGCGCAACACCGAGCGCGTGCTCAACAATCCTGGCGTTGAACGATTGCTGGAAAAAGAGGCCACTCTCGGCAGTGACATTAAATTTGACGATATTGCTCCAGAAGTCGCCGGCGTTTACCCAAGAATTATGCAGAACGGTGATATGGATGCCGGTGCCTGGTCCTGTGGCATGGTCGCTGGTTTAATCCATGACAAACCGACGGTACAAGAATTGATTGATCGAATTATGGCAGAAGCCGACAGTCTGATTGCCAAGCGTCTGCAGGGATTTTTATAATAATCATTTTATTGATAACAATTATTCTATTTTAGGAAAGACACATGGCTACAAATCTTTTTGACCTAACCGGAAAAATCGCCTTAGTCACCGGTGCCAGCCGCGGTATTGGCGAGGCTATAGCCAAACTCCTCGCCGAACAAGGTGCTCATGTTATCGTCTCCAGCCGCAAACTCGATGACTGCCAAGCCGTGGCCGATCAGATTACTGCAGATGGTAGTAGTGCTGAACCGCTAGCCTGTCATGTCGGCAGTATGGAGCAAATTGAAGAGGCTTTTGCCTTTATTAAAGGCAAGTTTGGCAAGCTCGACATTTTGATCAATAACGCCGCCACCAATCCCTATTTCGGGCATATTCTCGATACCGATCTCGGTGCATACAGCAAAACAGTTGATGTCAATATTCGCGGTTACTTCTTTATTTCGGTCGAGGCCGGCAAACTGATGCGCGACAACGGTGGCGGTGCGATTGTTAACACGGCGTCAATTAATGCCATACAGCCTGGCCCTATGCAGGGAATCTACTCGACCACCAAAGCGGCGGTAGTCAATATGACCAAATCATTCGCCAAAGAGTGCGGTGGCCTTGGTATCCGCGTCAATGCCCTGCTCCCAGGCTTTACCAAAACCCAGTTTGCCGGGGCCCTGTTTACCAATGATGCGATTTATCAATCGGCAATCGAAAAAATCCCTATGAAACGTCATGCGGAACCTAGCGAAATGGCGGGCACAGTGCTTTACCTGGTGTCCGATGCGTCCACTTATACCAATGGCGAATGTATTGTTGTCGACGGAGGTATGACACTTTAGGCTGCAGATTAGTATCCCTCACTGCTGCTATTTATTCAGGCCAGTCAGCATGACTTTCATCAACTCGTCGTACGGGTTCTTCGGGAAAAAGGGTGATTTCGCAGCCAGCGGCAGAATAGCCCAGGCACCTATTAGGCTGGCCGCAACCACCTCTGGCTGCCAAGTTTTATTGAACTCGCCATTGTCTTGCCCCTCGCGGATGATCTTGGTCAGGGTGCCAGTGATGCCAGTGTTGATGTGTTCCATGTCCAGTGCAGCATCACCTGAAGTGATAGCGTTAAAAATTTGTGCGCTGAAGTGGGCCGTATCTTCATTTGCCTTAACAATCTCGTGGCTAATCAGCGTCAGTTTCTGTGCGCTAGTGTCATTTTTCGCCGACTCTATTTTGTCGCGAATATTGATCTTCAATATTTCGAGATAGCCCCGTACAAGTGACGCTTTGTTGGAGAAGTGGTGAAAGAAGGCGGCGTTGGAGACATCAGCTTCCTCACAGATATCCTCGATCTTGACCGAGTCGTAGTCGCGCTTGGAAAAGAGGGTTATGGCCGCTTCGTAAATACGCCAGCGAGTTTCCTGCTTTTTGCGCTCCCGGCGAGACATGTCCTCGAGTTCTTTCCTGGGTAAAAGTTCGTTTATCTTCGGCATGGTTTTTGTTGGTCGCTAGGGTTGAGCGGGCGATTATACATCGAAATCTATTTCTAAGACTAAAAATAGAATTGACTCGAATAATTTAGTAGTATTTAATATTTTTAATAGCTGAGGATATCCTAAAATGAATTACACCCCGCTTGAACGTTCTCTCGACGACGCCACCAGTGCCGGTATTATCATTAGTGTTGACGTCGATGTGGTCAAAATAGCCCCCAAAAAAACCTACAGCATGGGTGGCCATGATTACACTGGCTTGGACTACCACGGTCTATTGGTGCGGGTGCGCACTGAGGACGGCGTTGAAGGCATAGGTGAAGTGTTCCTGACCCCAGGCTGGTATGGCGCAGATACGCCACTGGGCATGATCTATCTGATCAAAGCCGTGTTTGCTCCGGCTCTGGTGGGTGAAAGTGTTTTTAATGTGGCGAAAATTGGCCAATTGATGGACCGGCTATGGACCCTCGATAATCGCTGGTCCAAGGCGGCTCTAGAGCAGGCGGTATTCGATGCTGCGGCAAAAACCCTCAATCGACCACTGGTGGATCTGCTTGGCGGCAGGGTGCGCGACAGCTTTCCGGTGTTGGGCGGTATTGGCACTGATTCTCCAGATAATATGGCGGCGTCTGCTCGGGAGTATGTGGACCGCGGCTTCAAGACCCTTAAGTTGAAGATAGGCGAGATTGGCAATCCCGGCCTCGACGTCGATCGCGTGCGTTTAGTGCGGGAGGAGGTGGGGCCCAATATTATTATTCGCACCGATGCCAACAGCGTTTTTGATACCGACGTGCGCGGTGCGATCAGTCTTGCCCGCAAGCTTGAACCCTATGACTTGGATCATATAGAACAGCCTCTAGCAGGCTGGAATATCGAGGGTATGGCACGTCTGCGAGAGGCTATAGATATACCCTTAATGGCCGATGAATCGGTACACAGTCTTCAGGATATGGTACAGGTAATTAAGGCCGGCGCAGCAGATGTGGTCAAACTCAAGGTGGCCAAAAATGGGGGCTTTCAGAAGTGCCGAGAAATTGTTGCGCTTTGTGTGTCGGCGGGTATCCGCGTTGAAATGGGCAATGGTATTCAGAGCAGTGTGGCGTCTCTGCACGAGCTGGCATTCGCTTGTGCCTGTCCCGATATTCAGCCGGCTGGAGAGTTTCCGGGGCCGGATAAATTGGTCTCGGATATTTTGTTAAAGCCAATGGTGATTGTTGATGGCGAGGCGATTCTGTCTTCTGACCCCGGTATCGGGTCGGAACTGGATTACGACGCATTTGCCAGCAGTCGAATCGATATAGCAGCGATGCTTTAGAGCTTGGCTGAAGAGCCTGGCTTTAGAACCTCAAATGAATCCTCTAAATAGCGTTCCGGAGTAGAGCTAATGGATCTGATGAAATTGATCACATCTCCCCAGTCACCCGAGCCATTCGAGCATCTGCCCTTTGGCTCGAGCTGGGTTGAGCAAACTCGCCAGCAGATTGATGCAGACCTGCTCGGTGTTGTGGCGATTGATAAAAATTCTCATCCGGACTTACTCTATGGTGTAAAAACCTTTTTGCCCTCGACAAAAGCCTGCGTGATTCTGGGGATGGAATATGATTCCGAGACCATTAACCTGATTAAGCATCCAAGAAAATATGTCACCAGTCCGAAAACGGGAGAGCTATTGTCACCCCATGTCTTGCAGCTAAATAGAGAGATCGATCAGGCTAATTACGATTTGGCGCGCAGCTTAAAGAAGCAGGGCTACCGCAGTATTGCTCTGCCCAGCCGAGGTCTGCCGATGCGTCCTGGGCAGATAAAAGCCGCGCTCTCTTACTGTCATGTGGCCGAGTTGGCGGGTATGGGTACCATAGGTACACACAGCTTGCTGATCACACCGGAGTTTGGCACGCGCACCCGGCTCACCGCGCTATTTACCGAAGCGCCGTTGCAGACCACCAAACGTGTCGACCCCATTGATGACTGCACCCACTGCCTTGACTGCGTAAAGATTTGTCCAGTGTCGGCTATCGCCGTGCCAACCCCCGGAGAGCGCTACAAGATCGACGCCATGCGGTGTAAATTCTATCGCGATAAAGTGGATAACTGTGGCCTCTGTCAGAAGGTCTGCAGCTACGCGACCGGTCACTCAGAAACCACTGGCGGACCTCTTCGGGCCGACGATCTGTTTCATGAGGCGACATCGGCTGGCGCTTACCAGCAGATGTGGGAGGGCGAGTGATGGTGCGGATTCTAGGGTACCGATTATGACGGCCCCAATTGGGCCGCTTGACTATGGCGAAGCCCAACAATTTCTGGTTGAGGACAGTGCCCACTCTTTGACCTCCCGAGGTGTTATTCAGCTCTCCGGCGCCAGAGCCACTGAGGCTTTGCAGCCCCTGGTGACACGCTCTCTTCAGAGTTTTGCCGACAGTGGAGAGGTTACAGCCTTGCTGACCTATATACTCGATAGCGCAGGTGCGGTGTTTGCCGACCTGTTTGTGGTGCTGGCTAAGCCACCCGCTGCAGAGGATGCGATTGTGTTACTGGACTGCGCCAGATCACAGCTTTCTCGGATTCTCGATCTGTTGGCAGCACCCTGTGAAAAATATGCGGTCAGCGCGATAGATGTCAGCAGTGACTGGCGCGTATTCGCTGAATTGCCGAGTCAAACCACCTTTAAGCATGCTGGCCAATACATAAAATACAGGGATCCCCGAGAGCATATGGGCGCGCGTATTTTACGCCCCTCTGGCGACCCCCAAAGCAGCCAATGGCAGACCGAGTTGCACTGGATCGCTCATGCCCTGCGTTTGGGTCATCTGCCCAGCGCTGTGGCGCTTGAGCACTTAGCCGTAGAGCCTCAGGAAGCTAACCTGCAGAGCATTGGTGTGCTTCTTGATAGCGACTGCCTGCCGAAAAAATTAGCTGCAAAAATCGCCGCACCTCCGGACAGTATTCGCCGACGTGTTCTGCCGTTCCGAGTAGAGCCCTCGTCCTCGGCCTTTGCCACCATGAATGGTCAGCCGGTGTTAGCCGCAGGCGTCAAGATTGCCGCAGTGTTCATGCACCATGGCTTATATGGACTGGCGTTGGTGGAAATTGATCTTTGGCGCAGTGCCCTGCAAGGGGGGCAGCTGTTGCAATGCGGTGGTCAAACGGTGCTGATCACCTGGCCGAGCTGGCTGGGACAAGAGAGCTGTGGTCGCATGGGGCCAGTGGCCTTAGCGAGCAATTTTCCGGATAAATAGCGTTATACATACTAATATCACTAGGATAAAAAAATGACTAAAGCTGCCGCAGAGCATGCACCGTGGCCAATGGGCAATAGTGCCGAAATGAAACCCTTAGAGGGCCATCGTCTGGCGCTTTTATTGCTGGTTTTAGCCTATACCCTGTCGATTACCGACAGAATAATTCTGTCCATTCTGTTCCCTGAAATCAAAGCCGAATTCGGGCTCTCAGATACTCAGCTTGGATTGCTTGGCGGCCTTTCCTTTGCACTGTTTTACGCGATCCTCGGCCTACCCATTGCGCGTCTGGCTGATCGATACAGTCGCAAGATTATTATTGCCGTGAGTCTGGCAGTATTTTCCCTGATGACCGTGCTCAGCGGCTGGGCTGCTGGCTTTATCAGTCTGTTGATTCTGCGTGTAGGGGTGGGTATTGGCGAAGCCGGGGTCAATCCTGCCAGCCATTCTATTATCGCCGATTACTTCCCCGCTCAGCGCCGTGCTTTTGCTATGTCGATTCTGATGCTGGGTGCCAGTGTTGGCATGATGCTGGGGTTTGCTGGTGGTGGCGCTATTGCTCAAGAGTATGGCTGGCGGGTGGCATTAATGGCTGCCGGTTTACCTGGCTTGGTACTGGCTGGGCTAATGCTGTGGCTGCTCCGTGAACCTCCGAGGGGAGGCATGGAACCCGGGTCAGTGAAGGTCGACCCCAGCGGGCCGTTGCCGTCGATTTACCAATCGGCCCTGTATATGTGGCGTCACGTCGGCCTGAGACATTTGCTCATAGGCTCAACGGTCACCGGTATGTTGAGTTACGGTTTGACCCAGTGGTTGCCGACCTTTTTTATACGCGGCTACGCCATGAGTCAGTCCCAGGTGGGCATTATGATGGCATTGTTTTTCGGCATTTTGGGCGCCTCTGGTGCCCTGGTGAGCGGCAAGCTCAGCGACCACCTGTCGAAGAAAGGATTTCAATATGGCCCCTGGATGGTTGCGGGAGTGATCGCCGTGTCGGTGCCGTTTTATATAGCCGGTATGTTGGCCGGAGATCTCAAACTGACCCTAGTGCTTTTAATTATCCCCGCGTTCACCAGTAATTTTTATCTTGGACCCACCCTGGCACTGATCCAAACACTTTCGCCGGTACCCATGCGCGCGGTGGCCTCGGCCATCAAGATGCTGTGCATGAATTTGATTGGCTTGGGGCTCGGCCCCTTAGTTGTCGGCTTACTCAGCGATGTGTTTACCCCGTTTTTTGGTGACTCGTCCCTCCAGGTAGCGCTGGCCAGCTTCTCGGTTATTGGTTTCTGGGGCGCCCTGCATTATTGGCTTGCAGGCAGGGCGCTGGTCAAGCTACAGATCGAGGTTTAACTGATGAATTTACACTGTCTAGTTCAATGGAGATAGGTTTCGCACAGTTCGGCTTTATTTGGCTGGCGGTTATTTTTGCCTCGCTACTGCGTGCATTTACCGGCTTCGGCTTTGCCCTGGCAGCGGTGCCTGTACTCAGTCTATTTTTAGCCCCCACTGAAGCCGTGGTCCTCAGCTCCTCGCTTATTCTTGCAGTCAGCCTGTTGAATATTCGACATTATTGGGGCCTGGCTGAGTTGCGCCCAGCGCTGCCACTGCTCGGCACGGCGGTCCTGGGTACCGCAGCAGGGGTGCTGCTGCTCGCCGATCTCTCCGTCGACAGTTTCCGGCTTTGGAGCGGGGTTCTGGTACTTTTGGCCTCCGCGGTCATGGTTTTTTATACACCCTCAACCGCTAAGGCAAAGCCGTGGGTCGCGGGAATTATGTCAGGGTTTTCGGGGCTGTTGGCAGGGCTGATGAATGGCGTGCTGGCGATGCCGGGTCCGGCGATTATTATCTTTAGCCTTTATTCCCAGCCCGATCCTCAGCGCAGTCGCGCACAGCTGATGATCCTTTTAATGATCGCCGCTGGGATTGCACTGATCGCCTATGGCGCTGCTGGATTTATTACCGCTCAGTCGCTGATCAACTTTCTTGTGGCGATGCCGGCGATGATTTTGGGTGACCGATTGGGGTTTTGGTTATTTCATCGCTTTGGCCACGCTCTGTATCGCAATGTAGCCATTGTCACGCTGTTTTTGATCGGCCTGATGGTCCTGATGTCAGCATTGGTGTAGGTGAGGGTGCCTGAAAAGACGGCAGATATTGGATGGCTGTTAGATGGTATTAGAGGAATGTTTTTGTAAGAGTAGGCTTAGATTATATTGGCGCCAATTATGCCATTATATTTTACTCTATTAATGTTGTAGTGTATAAAGACAATCATCTGACACAAATAGTGTCAGATTAATCGATGCAGAGAACACAACTATTATTAAAAATAAAATTACAAAATCTTGGGGAGTTTGAGTTAAATGAAAAATTAAAAATATATTATTTCGGCTTTGGCTTTAGCCGTAGCGAGCAGCCCTGCTTTTGCAGCGCAGATTGAAGAGGTTGTGGTCACTGCAACCAAACGTGCGGGAGTTGATATTCAAGATGTACCTGCATCGATCTCTGTGTTTGGTGCTGAGGCACTTAAAAATGCAAAAGTTGAATCACTGACTGATTTGACAACCCTGTCGCCGAGCCTGATTGCTGTGCAGACACAGAGTCCCTCGGCAACTCGTATCGGTCTGCGCGGCATATCAACGCCGGCCAACAACGTCGGCTTTGAGGCCTCTGTGGGAGTTTCCATCGACGGCGTAGCCCGTTCACGCACAGGTCTGGCACTTTCCGAGATGCCACAATTGGCCAGCGTGGAAGTGTTGCGCGGCCCTCAGGGCACTCTGTTTGGTCGCAATACCAGTGCCGGTGTGATTAACATTAATACGGCCAAACCCGATTCAGAGGGCGGTGGTTTTGTGAATGTATAAGTGGGCAATTACGACACTCGCTCGGTACAGGGGGCGATTAATCTTCCTATCAGTGAACAATGGAATGCCCGCATTGACGCTAAACATCGCAAGAGTGACGGTTATTTCAGCGACGTAAACTCCGGTGCCGATATCAACAGTATTGATCGTTCTATGGTGCGCGCTCAACTTACCCGTGAGGACGACGTCAGTAGCTTACGCTTGATTGCCGACTGGGCCACATCCGACAGCGTTTGCTGTGCTGGAATTGTCACTGATCGATCACCGTTGAGTGCTAATGTTACCGCTGTGGCAGCGGCGACCGGTAATCTCGGCTACGGCAGTGCTAATCCGACTGATTATGAAGTTGGCTTGTCAGTCATGCCATCGGATGAAGTGTCTGATTGGGGTTTCTCCGCAGAATATAACCGCGATATCGACGGTATGAACTTGACCAGTGTGACGGCGTATCGAGACTGGGAATCAGATGTGTTGCGCGATGGTGATATGAGCGGAGCGGATCTCGCTGTAGCGGACTCTTTTACGTCCAATACATCATTCTCCCAAGAGTTGCGTTTGCAAGGTGAGAGTGGCTCAGTTAATTGGCTGGTGGGTGCCTACTACCTCCATGATGAGGTTGATTTAACTGAAACGTTTGCAACCGGCTCTCAGGTGGAGAGCTATATTGACCGTTTGCTCGCGGGTTTGTCGGGTACTAGAGCCCCGATCACATTCCAGGGATTCGGTACTTTACCGACACCGGCCCAGGCGGGTGCTAATGGTATTCCCTCAATTAAGGCTTTAGCCGGCGCGGCGAATGCAATGGATTATTTAGATCCGATGCCTGATACAGTCACCGGTATGGAACTCACCACAGACGCTATTGCTCTGTTTACGCACAACGAAATAAGCCTATCTGAAGACCTGACCGCAACTATTGGCCTGCGCTATACCAGCGAAGATAAAGAATTGTCCTACGCAAATACTTCCACTGGATCTGCGGAAGCCTGTGGCTTCGCCAATGCACTGACGGGGATTAACCCACAGTTAGCTCTGTTTGGTGGGCTGGTTTGTCTGCCAGTAGCAAATCCGCTGTTTGATGGCACAGGCAATGACGATCGCTCTGACGAGAACATTTCAGGCACGGCTAAGCTGGCCTATGCCGTGAATGACGATGTTTTGTGGTATGCCAGTTTTTCTCGCGGCTTTAAATCCGGTGGCTACAACTTATCGCGCGGTGGTTTCTCGATAGCAGGCGGCGCCTCGGCTACTGATCTGGAGTTTAATGCAGAGGAAGTCGACGCCTACGAGTTGGGGTGGAATAGTAGTTTTGGAGAAACCGTAACATTTAACGGTGCTGTCTTCCGTCAGGAAGTATCTGGTTTTCAGCAGCTTGAGTTTGTTGGTACGCATTTTGTTGTCGGGCAAGGTGATTTTGAAGTTGAAGGGCTGGAATTGGATCTAGCCGGCCGACCTCTTGAAAACTTAATGCTGCAGGTTAGCTATGCTCACACCGATGCTGAAGATGTTGTGACCGGTTTGCAACCTAATGCCCAATCAAAAAATACGTTCAGTGCGTCAGCGACTGTGTTCTTGCCATTGAGCGATGCATTAATGGGGAGTGCTCACCTAAACGGTCGTTATGCCGGCAAGCAGCGAACCGGTGGAACAAACGTCCAAGATGCCTACGCCGTGTATAACGCTCGCATTGCGATTGTACCCAATGCAGGTGACTGGGAGTTGTCGCTCTTTGGGCAGAATTTGACTGGAGAAGATGCGGCCGTCGTCAGTTTTGGTGCTCCAGTGCAGCCTGGAAGTACGGCGATATTCCCAATCCCACCGCGCATGTACGGTGCTGAAGTTCGTTATCAGTTCTGATCGATTGCTTTGTTTTCCTTTTGTTTGTGTGTTTTGAGCACAGTAAGCCCCCGTTTTTGGGGGCTTTTTTTTTGAATTAATTAATTGGACCGTATCGCTTTTTTTGATTGGAGTGTTGCGTTGCACCGAGTCTGTTATCTCGAACGCATGTGAGAGATCTACTATTAGCCCACTCAGCCTTCACGCAAACCCAGCGATGAGACCCCTCGTCGCTGAGCTATCTCGGGGTGACTGCTCCTGCTGTTATCCTGAGCAGAGTTGCAGGGTCTTCTAAGGGCTGGTCGGTTTATCATTGTCTCTGTCACCCTAGCGCAACCGCAGGGTCTCTTTGTAGTGGTCAACTAATTCCGACAGAATAAGATTCCTCCCCCCCATCGACTAGCTGACGATTTGTCGAGCGTATAAATCAAGAATAATAGCGAAATAGATCCATCTGGCCAGAGGTAGGTCGATAAGTCATGGCATGCTCAATAGCATCTAATCTTTATGCGACCTTAAATACTTGCCTTTCTGAACCAATCGGTCCAGTATTGTGCTTTCTCAATATAAAAGATCATACACATGGCCAGGGCCCGGGAATTCGATCTAGAAAAAGCTACCGAAGCAGCAATGAAACTGTTTTGGGCTCGCGGCTATATGGCCACCTCGCTGCCTGATTTACTCGAGACAATGGGCATAGCGCGGAGTAGTTTTTACGCCACCTTCGGCACCAAACGTGAATTATTCATCGACTGTCTGGTGCTTTTTGGCGATCGAACCCGGGAGCAGGTCCTGCTCGACTCTCAGCACTTACCCGCCGCGGCACTACCCCGTGTCTTTTTCGAGTCAACTCTTATCCAGGCACCCAGCGAACGGGTTAAACAGGGTTGTATGCTGGTCAATTCAGTATTGGAACTGGCGGATGTGGAGCCGGAGCTCAACCGACAGGCCTGGCAGAAGCTTGACGCGATACAGACAGTCTTCGAACGGAGCTTCCGTGTTGCTCAGGAGCGGGCTGAAATGGCCACTACACAGAGCCCGAAAGAACTCGCCCAACGAGTCATGACCATTAACCTTGGCTTGCGCGTCCATGCGCGCCAGCAAAAGTCTGCTGAGCAGATGCAAAGGTTGATCGATAACAGCCTGGCCATGATTGGCCTTACCGCCTGATTACAAGAAGGAGTTCAATATGATGTCTGAAACCATGCCCTACGATAAAAAGTTTTTAGACGTTAACG
>TARA_B110000208_G_scaffold77484_1_pt1 | contig 11225 bp, 10 predicted proteins | sample TARA_B110000208 | Tara Oceans TARA_B110000208 (sample SAMEA4397426) | marine metagenome | biome: Polar Biome; feature: [SRF] surface water layer (ENVO:00010504); material: water (ENVO:00002006), including particulate matter (ENVO:01000060) such as... | depth 5 m
AATTTTGCGGTATTGTTCATGTTTTATCCTTTTATTTTAGTTGATTTCTTTGATTTATTAATTAAATGTGTTTCTACAAAATTTGTCATTTTGGTGTACAAATTAAGACGCATGTTTTTTCCTTTGTAAATTCCGTGTGTCCGGTCTGGTACAATAAACATATCAAACTGTTTGTTGGCTTCAATCAACGAATTGATCATTCGGTAACTGTTTTGAACGTGTACATTGTCATCACCAGTACCATGCACCAATAAGTAATTTCCTTTTAATCTGTCTGCATAATTTACCGGAGAATTGTCATCATACCCTCCAGGGTTTTCTTGCGGAGTTCTTAAAAAACGTTCTGTATAAACAGTGTCATAAAAACGCCAAGAAGTTACCGGAGCAACCGCAATGGCAGTGGTAAAGATATCACTTCCTTTTAACAATGAATTGGTGCTCATGTGCCCACCAAAAGACCAGCCCCAAATACCAATATTTTCAGCATCTATATAAGAGCGCTCTGCTAATTTCTTAGCGGCAGCAATTTGATCTTCCGTTTCATATTTTACCAAATTTAGGTAAGTAGATTTTTTAAATTCACTCCCTTTAAAGCCCGTTCCACGTCCATCCACACACACCACAATCATTCCTTTTTGAGCCAACATATTGTGCCAGTAATCATTGCTGCCATTCCAGCGATTGGCAACTTGTTGCGAACCTGGACCCGAATATTGAAACATGAATAAGGGATATTTTTTATTTTCATCAAAATCTGCGGGTTTAAGCATCCACATGTTCAATTCATTCCCATTAATTTCAATGGTCGAAAATTCTTTCGGGCTCATCTTGTATTCAGACAACTCTTCTTTTAATTCAATATTGTCCTTAACCACTTTGAGCATTTCACCCTCTGCAGTATAGAGCGTGTATATCGGTGGAATTTCTGCCGATGAAAAAGTATTGATAAAGTAGTTGAGGTTTTTACTAAAGGAAGCAGTATTAGTGCCCTCTTTATTACTAAGTAATTTTTTGTTGTTTCCATCTAAGTCAATAGAATAAACGCCTCTGTTGGTAGATCCATTTTCTACAGATTGATAATAAATTGTTTTTTTGTCTTTATTGAAACCATAATAATTAGTCACTTCCCAATTTCCTGAAGTAATTTGATTGATCCGTTTTCCAGAGAAATCATAATGATAAATATGATTGAATCCATCTTCTTCACTCGTCCAAATAAAGCTATTGTCATTTAAAAAAGTAAGATTGTCTGTAATATCTATGTAGGCTTTGTCTGTTTCATTGAGCAACAGTGTAGCGCTAGCTTTAAGTGCATCTACTTTGTGCAGCTTTAGGTTATTTTGATGACGATTTAAGGTAGTTGTTACCAATATGTTTGCGTCATTAGACCATTTAATTCTTGGAATGTATTCATATGCACCCAATGCAATTTGTCGTGTTTCTTTTGAAGAAATCCCATAAAGGTGTAAGGTAACAACCGCATTTTTTTCTCCCGCTTTAGGGTATTTAAAAACTTGCTGATCTGGATAGTTTTGATTTCCAACCATGTCCATAGAAAAAGTAGGAACTTGACTCTCATTAAAACGTAAGAAAGCAATATTTTTACTATCATTACTCCACTCAAAAGCTCTTACAAAACCAAATTCTTCTTCATACACCCAATCCGTGATTCCGTTAATGATCTGATTCCTTTTACCATCTTTTGTGATTTGCGTGACCTTATTTGTAAGAAGATTTTTAATAAATATATTGTTGTCTTTCACATAGGCTACTTTTTTATTGTCTGGAGAAAAAACAGGTTCTTGGATGTTTTTACCAATTTGACTTACTTTTTTAGAAGTAATATCATAGGCATAAAAAGTTCCTTTAAAAGAACGTCTGTAAATCTTTTTAAAATTGGTTCCTAAAATTAATTTCGTTTCATTATTGTTGAAACGATACGAAGAAAATCCAGCCAATCCGTCTATCATATTACTATTTACAAGTGTTTTAACCTTTTCTAAAGTTTTGTAGCTATAAATGTCTATGGTGGTTGCATTGTTTTTCCTATCGAAATTTAACAATGAATAAAAATCCCCATTCATTGAGTTTAAAGCATTCATTCTCTGAGTAGAAAAAGTGCCGTCCCAAATATTTTCTAGGGTAATGTTTTTAGAGCTTGAGGTAAAGCTTGTTTTTTGTGAATTAATTTTTGGACATCCAAATGAAAATAGGACAACAAACAAAAAGAGTAAATTTCTCATAAGAAGGGTAATTTTTAATAAAACTTTGCCAAGTTTACGGAAAAATCAGCAAAAATCATCCCAAAAAATTATAAATATTGAATTAAATACAATCTTTTCTATGATTCAATTATCTTTGCAAGACTCAGAAAATAAGAACGTAGATGTCTAAAGTTATTTCAGGATTTTCCAAACTAAGCAAACAAGAGAAAATTAAATGGTTAGCAGAAAATTATTTTAAAAAGAATGCCCATGTTGTTAAAATTATAGAGCAGTATTGGAACTCTGATGAAAAACTACAACAATTACATGACGATTTTATAGAAAACACCCTGACTAATTTTTACATGCCGTTTGGGGTTGCTCCCAATTTCTTAATTAATAATGAGACCTATGTAATTCCAATGGTTATTGAAGAAAGCTCCGTAGTAGCCGCAGCTTCATTAGTCGCAAAATATTGGAGTACAAGAGGTGGTTTTAAAACTACGGTTTTAGGAACCACAAAAATTGGACAAGTGCACTTTATGTTTGAAGGGGATAAAAAAGACTTAGCTACCTATTTCACTAAAAATAAAACAAAATTTGTTGCTGCAACCGCTTCCATTACTAAAAACATGGAAAAACGTGGTGGCGGAATTTTAGACCTACAATTGGTTGATAAAACAGATAAGTTAGCCAACTACTATCAATTGCATGTCACATTTGAAACGAAAGATTCAATGGGAGCAAATTTTATTAATTCCTGTTTAGAAGCGATTGCAAACGCTTTTAGAAATGATCAAATTGAAATTGTAATGAGTATCCTTTCAAATTTTGTTCCAGACTGTTTGGTGCGTGCAGAAGTAAGCTGTCCGATTGCCGATTTGGGTGGTGAAAATCCGCAGAAATTTGCAGAAAAATTTTATCAAGCAGTACAAATTGCCCAGATAGAACCCTACAGAGCCGTAACCCACAACAAAGGAATTATGAACGGTGTTGATGCCGTTGTGTTGGCAACAGGAAACGATTTTAGAGCCGTTGAAGCAGGAGCGCATGCATATGCATCCAAAGACGGTTCTTATAAAAGTTTATCTCATTGTACCATTGATGATGGAGTTTTTAAATTTTGGTTAGACATTCCATTGGCATTAGGAACTGTTGGTGGATTAACGGGCTTGCATCCCATGGCGAAATTATCATTAGAAATGTTGCAAAAACCATCCGCAAACAGACTGATGGAAATTGTTGCAGCAGCTGGTTTGGCTCAAAATTTTGCCGCATTAAGAGCGCTCACAACCAAAGGCATTCAGCATGGACATATGAAAATGCATTTGCAAAATATTTTAAACCAGTTAGGCGCAAATGCTATAGAGAAGAAGAAAGTTGCTGCTTATTTTGAAGGGAAAACAGTAACGCATGCGGCAGTAGTTTCTAAATTTGAAGAAATAAAATAAAAAGAGGCGTCACAGCTTTGACCATAAATATTTTGAAAAACTTTTACTCTAACGGAAAATTATTATTAACAGGAGAATATCTTGTTTTAGATGGAGCCACTTCTTTGGCATTGCCAACAAAATTTGGGCAAGATTTAACGGTTGAGCATCTAAATGAACCTCAATTAATCTGGGGTAGTTTTACACACACTGGTAGCTGTTGGTTTGAAGCCATTTTCGATTTGACAAAACTGCGTTTGGTGAGTTGTACATTTCATTCTGAAAAAGAAGGGAATGCCGATCTAATTGCAGAAACCTTATTAAAAATCTTACAAGCAGCAAAACAATTAAATCCAGATTTCTTAAAAACAGAAAATGGTTTTGTAGTGAAAACCAACTTAACTTTTCCAAAAAATTGGGGCTTAGGAACTTCCTCTACTTTAATCAATTCGATTGCAAACTGGGCAGAAGTAGATGCTTTTCAGTTGTTATGGAATTCTTTTAAAGGGAGTGGTTATGATGTTGCATGTGCACAAAATGACTCGCCGATCTATTATCAAATAAAAAATAAAAAACCAGTCATTACCCCTGTTGTATTCAATCCCAGTTTTAAGGAAAACTTATTTTTTGTCTATTTAAACGAAAAGCAAGATTCTAAAGAAGGCATTTTAGCGTACAGAAAACAAAAAGAACTGCGGCAAACAGAACAGGATATTGAGCGTATTTCAGAAATTTCAACGGCATTTGTAAAAGCAGCAACCCTTGAGGAGTTGAATACTTTAATCATTGCACATGAAAAAATTATTAGTGAAATTATTCAGATGAAACCCGTAAAAGAAAAATTGTTTCCAGATTATTTTGGTGAAGTGAAAAGTTTAGGCGCTTGGGGAGGCGACTTTTTACTAGCTACAGGAAATGAACAAACCCCCGATTATTTTAAAAACAAAGGATTCCATACCGTTCTAAGGTTTCATGAAATCATATTATAAAAATAAATGAACAAAGTAATCATTATAGGAGGCGGTGCAGCAGGATATTTTACAGCGATCAACGCAAAAGAAAAAAATCCCGATTTAGACATTACCATTCTTGAGAAAGGAAAAGATGTTTTACAGAAAGTAAAAATTTCTGGAGGAGGACGATGCAACGTAACACACGCTTGTTTTGAACCCAAAGAGTTGGTGGAGTTTTACCCAAGAGGCGCAAAAGAGTTGCTAGGGCCTTTTCATCAATTTATGACAGGAGATACTTTTGAATGGTTTGATGATCGTGGCGTTCCGTTAAAAATTGAGGATGACAACCGTGTGTTTCCAGAAGCAAATACCAGTCAGGCAATCATCGATTGTTTTCAAAAAGCTGTTGATAACTTAGGAATTAAAGTGTTGACAAATCATGGCGTGAATTCCATTTATCAACAAGATCATAAATGGGTTGTGAACACAAAGCAGCAAAATTTTGAAGCCGATAAAGTAGTTATTGCAGCCGGAAGTTCTAAAAAGGTTTGGGAACTTTGCGAAACCTTAGATCATAGCGTTGTTGATCCTGTTCCTTCTTTGTTTACCTTTAATATTAAAGATAAAAGGTTGACGGATTTGTTGGGTATTTCCGTGCCCAATGCAACCGTTAGTATACAAGGAACAAAATTAGAAGCCTCTGGGCCTTTATTAATTACCCATTGGGGAATGAGTGGTCCTGCCGTTTTAAAATTATCCGCTTTTGGAGCGCGAATTTTAGCAGACAAAAACTATCAGTACAATATTGAAGTCAACTGGCTCTCAAGACCAACCGATAAAATACTGAACGTATTATTGAATTTAAAAAAGAAAGAACCCCGAAAAACGGTATCATTAAAATCGCCATTTACAGAGATTTCAAAAAGATTGTGGGAGCGTTTTGTAACGTTTTCTGGCATTCAGCCTACTCAAAATTGGGCAGACTTAAACAGTCGGCAATTGGAAGACCTGGCAAATCAATTGACCCATGGGCATTATAACGCAAATGGTAGAACTACCTTTAAAGATGAGTTTGTAACTGCTGGGGGTGTTGATTTAAAGGAAATTAACTTCAAGCGCTTTGAAAGCAAACAGCATAAAAACCTCTTTTTGGTTGGAGAAGTGTTGAATATTGATGCCGTAACTGGCGGATTCAACTTTCAGAATGCGTGGACAGGTGGTTATATTTGTGCAAAAGCATTGGCAGAAAAACAATAGAAAAACATGGCATTAACACTATCCAATCAATTTTTAGCAGGAACAAAAGCACCTGGTTTTACCTTACTAAATACCGTAGACGATACCTATGTTTCGTTATCAGAACTTAAAGGTGCAAAGGGGACGGTCATTTTCTTTATTTGTAATCACTGTCCGTTTGTCATTCATATTAATGACGAATTGGTAAAAATGGCCAATGAGTATCAAGAAAAAGGGATTGGTTTTATTGCGATTAGTTCCAATGAAATAGAGAACTATCCGCAAGACGGGCCTAAACAGATGAAGGCGGTTGCAGAAAAGGAGCACTACCCTTTTCCGTATTTGTTTGATGAAACGCAAGAAGTAGCAAAAGCCTATGACGCTGCATGCACGCCTGACTTTTATGTCTTTGATGCGGATTTAAAGTCGGTATATCATGGGCGATTAGATGCCTCTCGTCCTGGAAATGGGATTCCTGTTTCGGGAGTTGATCTTCGGAATGCCATTGAAAATACAATTGCCAATAAACCCGTTTTAGAAAACCAAAAGCCAAGTATGGGTTGTGGTATTAAGTGGCGGTAGTTGCGTAAAAAAAACAGTTCTTGTTACCCAATTTCACCACGATGCGGTTTTAGAGCATCTCTGTAAGTTTTCATGTCTGTTTCAGCTACGGTAATAAATGCTGAAAAGAGCATTGGGTTTTTTTCTTGCTGACCAATTTCGTAAAAAGGCAATTTTTCAAGATCGGCAAATTCTTTTAAATGAACGGTATGGTGTTTGGCCGTTGCTGCGGCATCTTCACCTCTAAAATCCCACAATAATTTTATTTTTCTACTCAAAACGGGTTGCATTTAATGTTGGATAAAAATAAGCAATTCACCGGTTTCAAAAGAGATATTGATCTCTTTTTTGGTGGCTTTGTTTCGAGTGCCAATTTTTGAACCAAAAGACAAAGTTTCATCTTGCAAAGGAAACAGCAGTCCTTGGGTAGTAATATTGGTTGCCTTAGAAAAGGGAAGTAATGAAATTGTTTTGTCTAAACAGTTGGAGATTTGTATTTCTTTTTTGCCAAAAAAGTAGCGTCCATAGTCATCTAAAAAAGTGATGTTTAGTTTTTTCTGCCATTGCAAAGCCGTGTGTAAATTTCCTAAAAAATGATCTTGTTCCTTTCCGCTTGCACCGTAAACATGAACGTTCTTGAAATTTCGATCAAATAAAATATGGAGTATTTTATCAAAATCGGTAAAATTTTGATCAGGTGTGTGAATCGTTTCAATATCTTTTGGAAGTGAAGCTAAAGAATCAAAATCGCCACTTATAAAATGTGGTTGAATCTGATTTTCTTTTAAGTATTGGTAAGCGCCATCTGTGGCACAAATGAGTTCATATTTTGAGATGTCTGGCAAATTAGTAGGTTTCTCACCATTCAATAGTAAAAAAACGTTGGGTGTATTCATAATTGCAAAAATACCGAAAACAGGGTTAAACTATTTAGTAGAAATAGTTTTATCTTTGACACAAATAAGACACGTTTGAATACAGCACAATTTATTTCTGAATCTTTTTCAGAAAAGATAGAAAAAGCAAGTTTTACTTGGCAAACACCGAGTAATATTGCGTTGATAAAATATTGGGGAAAGAGCAATCCGCAAATCCCTAAAAATGCCTCCATTAGTTTTACCTTAAACAATTGTCATACTAAAACGACTATAGATTTCTTAAAGAAAGAAAAGTCCTCGGAAGCTGAATTTAAGTTGTTTTTTGAAGGAAAAGAGAAAGCAGAGTTCAAACCTAAAATTGGCGAATTTTTTAAAAGAATCCAACAATATTGTCCTTATGTTTTGGAGTATGAAATGACCATACATTCCGAGAATTCTTTCCCGCATAGTAGTGGAATTGCTTCATCGGCAAGTGGTTTAAGTGCCATTGCAATGTGTTTAATGAGTTTAGAAACGGCATTAAATCCAAGTTTAACCCAGAAATTCATCAATAAAAAAGCGTCTTTTTTAGCGCGATTGGGTTCTGGTAGTGCGAGTAGAAGTATTGAAGGGCCTTTAGTGGTTTGGGGAACACACCCAGAAATTGAAGAAAGTTCTGATTTGTTTGGGGTAGCATTTCCATACAAAGTACATGCCAATTTTGACAATTACAAGGATGCTATTTTATTAGTAGATAAAGGAGAAAAACAAGTTTCGAGTACGATTGGGCATAATTTAATGATCGATCATGCCTATGCCGAAAACCGTTTTAAACAAGCCAATGAGAATTTGACTAAAATGGCAGACATTCTTCAAAGTGGCGATTTAAAAGCCTTTGTTAGTTTGGTAGAAAGCGAAGCATTGACTTTACACGCGATGATGTTGACGAGCATTCCGTATTTTATTTTAATGAAACCAAACACGCTAGAAGTGATTCAGAAAGTTTGGCAATACCGTCAAGAAAACAAGAGTAATCTTTGTTTTACGTTAGATGCGGGTGCCAATGTGCATTTGTTGTATCCAGAAAGTGAGGAAACACGTGTAAATCATTTTATAGAAAATACGTTGTCTCCATTTTGTGAGAAAAAGCAATACATTTATGATCATGTTGGTCTTGGAGCAAAACAGTTATAAGTTCCCGAAAACAGAGATTAAAAAAAATAAAAAGTAGAGAAAAAAAGTATCTGTAAATAATAGGCGGTGGAAAGGTATCTTGCAACAATTTGAATCTTGCTTCTATTCATTTTTTTTTTGTATTTTTGTAATGTTAAAATCAGCTATGAAAGGACCTTTATTTTACGCTAAAATCTTGCTCTTTGGAGAATATGGAATCATTAAAGACTCCAAAGGTTTAGCAATTCCCTTTAATGCCTACAGAGGTGCTTTAAAAACACCTACGACTCTGGTAACGGAAGTTGCCAAAAAATCAAATCAAAATTTAGAGCGATTGTACCAGTATTTAGTAGCACTAGATACGGATTTGGTTGCGTTTAATTTTGTTGCTCTAAAATCGGATATTGATGCTGGTATGTATTTTGATTCTTCAATTCCTCAAGGATATGGTGTTGGTAGTTCTGGAGCCTTAGTTGCTTCAATTTATGATCAATACGCAGCAGACAAGATTACTGTTTTAGAAAATTTAACCCGAGATAAATTGTTAAAATTGAAGCAGATTTTTGCTTTAATGGAATCTTTTTTTCATGGAAAGAGTTCTGGTTTAGATCCTTTAAACTCGTATTTAAGTTTACCAATTCTAATCAATTCAAAAACCCATATAGAACCCGCTGGTATTCCTTCTCAAAAGCAAGGGAAAGGCGCTGTTTTCTTATTGGATTCTGAGCAAGTTGGCGAAACGGCTCCGATGGTAAACATCTTTATGAATAAGATGAAGAATGATGGTTTTCGGAAAATGATCAGTGAAGAGTTTGCAACGACTACAGACGCCTGTATAGATGATTTCTTAGGCGGCAATGTAAAATCGTTGTTTGGCAATGTAAAATCGTTGTCTAAACTGGTTTTAAAGAATTTTAAACCCATGATTCCTACTGCTTTTCATCAAGTATGGGAACAAGGACTTCGTACCAATGAGTACTATTTAAAATTGTGTGGTTCTGGAGGTGGAGGTTATATTTTAGGCTTTACTGAGGATTATGAAAAAGCGCAAAAGAGCCTAGAAAAATACAAACTAGAGTTGGTGTATCGCTTCTAAAAACTACTTTATGGAGGCGCTTAAAATTAAAAAAGTAATTTATAAATTTTTAAGTTTGTTCTCTGTGGTTCGAGGATACAATATTTTAACCTTGGTGGCGGCCCAATACTTGGCAGCTATTTTTATTTTCTCTCCAAACAAATCCTTACGAACCGTCCTTTTTGATGTCGATTTATTATTCATTGTTATTGCTACCCTTTGCGTAGTTGCAGCTGGGTATATTATCAATAATTTTTACGACGCAAAAATGGACCTTATCAATCGGCCTGTAAAATCGAATTTAGATAATTTTGTGAAGCAAGAAACAATTCTAAAATTGTATTTCCTTTTAAATTTTCTGGGTTTTGTTTTTGGTTTTTTAATTTCTTGGAGGGCTGCATTGTTTTTTGCAGTCTATATTTTTGCAATTTGGTTCTATTCTCACAAACTAAAGAAGCTTGCTTTTATGGGGGTATTTTCTGCAACAATGCTTACCATACTTCCTTTCTTTGCGGTGTTTATCTATTTTAAAAACTTTTCTAAAGTAATTTTTGTGCAAGCCATTTTTTTGTTTTTAGTAATTATGGTTCGAGAATTGATTAAAGATTTAGAGAATATAAAAGGGGCTATCGCAAATAATTACACCACATTTCCGGTTGTTTATGGAGAGCGAAAGACAAAGCAATTGTCACTCTTTTTATTAATTTCAACCTTGTTTCCAGTAAGTATTTTGTTAAGATATCCTGCAATAGGACTCATGCGCTACTATTTCTATTTTGCAGTGGTTAGCTTCCTCTTTATTGGGTTTTATTTGTTGAAATCTTCTCAGAAAAATCATTACAGAATCTTACACAATAGCCTGAAAATACTGCTATTTATTGGTGTTTTTTGTTTGATTTTTATGGATCCGTCTTTAATTATTGAAAAAGTAATTGAGAGATTGTATTAAGATCTTCAATTTGAGTACCTTTGCAAAAATTTTTAATAAATGAATTCAAATAGAAACTCGTCGCGAGGACGACAGGAAGGTAAAAAAAGTACTCCTCTAAGTAGAAAAAGTACAAAGAAAAAGGCACCGTTAAGTAGAACGAGCCCAAAGAAAGAATTCAAGAAAATTCATACTGTTCATAAGACAGATGAATCTGCAGGAATCCGTTTAAACAAATACATTGCAAATTCTGGTGTTTGTTCTCGAAGAGAGGCAGATACGTATATTGAACATGGTAGTGTAGAGGTCAATGGAAATTTAGTTACCGAAATGGGTTACAAAGTACAGGCCGATGATATTGTTCGCTTTGACGGTACTTCAATCACTCCAGAACAAAAGAAATATGTTTTATTGAACAAGCCTAAGAATTACATCACAACGATGGATGATGAACGTGGTCGTAAAACTGTAATGGAATTGGTTGCAAACGCATCAAAAGAAAGAATCTACCCAGTAGGTCGTTTAGATCGTAATACAACGGGTTTGTTGTTGTTTACCAATGATGGTGAAATGGCAAAGAAACTAACGCATCCAAGACACAATGTGCGTAAATTATACCATGCAACTTTAGATAATAAATTAGCATTAAAAGATTTAGAGAAATTAAGAGGTGAGGTAATCATTGAAGGAAAAAAAGTATTTATCGATGCGGTTTCTTATGTAGATGGCGAGCCAAAAAATGAAGTTGGAATCGAAATCCATTCTGGAAGAAACCGAATTGTTCGTAAAATATTTGAACATTTAGGAT
>TARA_B110000208_G_scaffold185578_1_pt1 | contig 11198 bp, 8 predicted proteins | sample TARA_B110000208 | Tara Oceans TARA_B110000208 (sample SAMEA4397426) | marine metagenome | biome: Polar Biome; feature: [SRF] surface water layer (ENVO:00010504); material: water (ENVO:00002006), including particulate matter (ENVO:01000060) such as... | depth 5 m
AAAAGCGCCTTCGAAGTTGGACAAACTGCCCTGCTGTTCCGCTTTCTTCCGTTGCTCCACGTCCGCGTTGGCGGCTTTGCTGGCTTCGAGTTTCTTTTTGTTTTGTTCCGATCTTTTTTTTTCGTCCACGTCGCGCTGCGTCCGCGCCCGCGCCGCCTCCACGTTCATGCTCTCCCGTTTCCGAACCGTGTCTCTTCGGTCTTTCAGCTCTTTTTCCCGTTCGGCTCGTTCCTTCGCGAGCTGAGTATCAACTTGCGCTAGCTCCGTTTTCGCTTTTTCCTGATACGATAAAAGCCGAAAGTGTCAGTCGGTCGTGACGTGTATTACGTAAACAGTCAGGGTAATGGCAGAGGTAATAACCGTCCCTTCGTCAGGACGAGTATGGGCAGAGGTAATAACCGTCCTTTCTGGTACGAATATATCGAGATGTATGGACAAGAGTCACTAGCTTCGGTAAAACAGTGTGTCAGGATTTGGGAAATGGGAAATCGACTGACGTACCTTTGCCGCGGCGGCGTCGTGGGACATCATCACGAGCTCGTCCAGATCTTTTTCCTTTTGCCGCAGTTTCCGGTCCGCCGTGCCGATTTGCCCGTCAAACCCGACCCGCTCATCACTCAAGCGCTTGATGATCGTGTCGTACGTCTCGCCAACCGCGCGGGCTTCGTTGAACTTTATCAAAGCTTTGTCCAGACGGTTTTCCAACGTACGAATCAATCGCGTCGCGTCGTTGTGCAACGTCGTCGGGTCCACCGCGTTTTGCTCCAGGTCCCGAATAGAATCAAGCCGAATTTCCAGTTCCTTGGTTTTCCGCACCGCGCTTTGTTTCAAGTCGTCGTACCGCTTTTTCAAATCTTTCGAGAACTGCCTTAACCGGTAAAGCTCCTCGCCCCCCGCGCCCGCGATGGCTGATACGGTGAAACAGAGAAAGTGTCAGTCTCTCGTAATGTGTATGAGTAAACAATCAGAGGTGATAGTCCCTTCTGGTACGAGTATGGGCATTCAGTCGGCGGAACGTGTTCAACGGGAAAGGGCCGTACCTTCGTTTTCCTTCGCGCTCGTCACGCCTGTCGCCGCGTTTTCCGTGATTTGCCGCAACAACTCCTTGTATTCTTTCTTCAAACCCCCGATGGTTTCCTTGTTCTGCTTCATCGTCCATTGGCTCGTTTCGAAGTAAGCCTTCCGGTCACCCTCCAGAAGCGCGTACTTCTTCTGGAGCTCCGCGAGCTCCTCTTCGGGGGTCATTTTGCTTTTTGTGTAATTAGAAGGTGAACTTTGGACTTTTGGACTGTGCGAGGAAACGCGCCTGGGCCGCGCTTACGTCTTGGCGTTCAAGTCTGACACAAGTCCAGGCGCCCCCACGGTTGGTTCGTGCGATACGCACCCACACAGAATTCAATTGTGTATCCCGACCGTCCGTACCTGCCTCCCTTCCTCCGCGCCGCGCTCCCGCTCGCCACACGCAACGCAACCCCAATTCCCGCCTTGGAAGTCGACGGATTGATTGAACCTCCAACGCCAACGCCCGGCGCCTTTGTATTCGCGCGATCCGTACGGCACGTCGATGAAGAGACACTGGTATCCGCACGCAACGTTCACAGTACGTCCACACGTGCGTGGTCCAACTCCGTGGTGTCGACGGCACCGCCGCGACGCAAGCCTGTGATCGTCCTCTGCGCATTTGACCCGACAACGGGCCAAAAGACGAGGCAAGACGCAAAAAATGGGCCATTTTTGGCATTTCCCAAAGTTGTGTATTTCCCAAATCCCAACACTGTTTGCCGATGCAAGACGGTGCCACTTTTCTTTTCCATGGACATACTCATCAACGGCTCCAAGAAGAAAAGAAGAAGCTCGCCGACGCTGGAAACTTCAAAAACGAGAAGATCGGCAAAAACGCGATCTGAGAAGTCAACGTCGAGCGCCCTTGGTCCGTCCCACTCCGATCCGCGATCGCCAGAGGTACACGTGTATCCGCGACAGTGTGTGCTTGTTGCGTACCGTTGCTCGTGTTTACGTCCGCCTTTCTCAGGGTAGACCGACTTTTACGCACTACTTCGCGCCCGATCTATCTAGAGGCGGCAGAGTTTCAGATCGGTCAAAGATCCGACAGTTCCTTTCCCGCTCTAAGAACTTCATCTCATCGCGATGGTCGCCGTGACGCAAACCCCGTCATCCGGCTCGTCCGCGGGCGAGCGGTACAGCGACAACAAACTAAAGCACGACATCAGGATGTCCAACATGAACGCGGCTAAGAAGTTGGCGGATGCTATTCGAACATCCTTGGGGCCAAGGGGGATGGACAAGATGCTAGTGAGCGCGAACAACGACGTGACTATTACGAACGACGGCGCCACGATTCTGAACAAAATGGAAGTCACACACCCCGCGGCCAAGATGTTAGTGGAGCTTGCGAAGAGCCAGGACATCGCGGCCGGGGATGGTACTACTTCGGTCACGGTGCTGTGCGGGTCGCTATTGAACAAGTGCATCGGTTTATTGGAAAGAGGCGTGCACCCCACCGTGATCAGCGACGCGATGGGTCGCGCTTGTGACAAGGCGTGCGAAATTTTACAGTCAATGGCGATTCCTCTGGATATCGACGACCGGGAGGCGCTTATTCAAGCCGCGACTACTTCGTTGGGGTCGAAAGTCGTCGCCCAATACTCCAACGTCCTCGCCCCGATTGCGGTGGACGCGGTGTTGAAGATCTTGGACAAAGAACGGCCGGTAAGTGTTGGGGCTTTCCCAAATCCGGGCACACTGTTTGATGCCACGTATGGGGTGCGGTTACGCACGTCTTACCACTACATTGGTGCAACAGAAATCAAGACTGCCTGTTCACTGTGCATAAATTGCCCGACTACCAGACTCGCCGACTCGGGACTGACCATTTTCTTTTCAAAATCGCAGGAGATGGTTGACCTGCGTGACATCAAAATTCTGCGCAAGAGCGGCGGCACCATCGACGACACCGAGATGGTCCCGGGGTTGATTCTCGATTCCAAATCCTCGAAAGCCGCGGGCGGCCCGACTCGGGTGGAGAACGCGAAAATCGCGTTGATTCAGTTCTGCATTTCGCCACCCAAAACGGACATGGAGAACTCCGTGGTGGTGAGCGATTACCAGCAAATGGACCGGATTTTGAAAGAAGAACGCAACTACATCATCGGGTTGATTAAAAAGATCAAAAACTCCGGGTGTAACGTGTTGTTGATTCAAAAGAGCATCTTGCGGGACGCGGTGACTGATTTGAGTTTGCACTACCTCGCCAAGGCCAAGATTTTAGTGGTCCGGGACGTGGAACGCGACGACGTGGAGTTCATCGCGAAGACCTTAAAGTGCGCGCCGGTGGCGCACGTGGATCAACTAACCCCGGACAAGCTCGGCCACGCCACCCTGGTCGCCTCAGTGCAGTGCGGCGCGGACAAGATGGTCAAAATCACCGGCATCGAGAACATGGGAAACACGGTTTCCGTGCTGTGCCGAGGGTCCAACAAGCTCGTGATTGAAGAAGCGGACCGGTCGCTTCACGACGCGCTGTGCGTGATTCGGTGCTTGGTGCAAAAGCGGTTCTTAATCGTGGGCGGCGGCGCGCCCGAAGTCGAGGTGTCGCAGCAGCTCGGGAAGTGGGGAAGGACTTTAAGTGGGATGGACGCGGTGTGTGTCAAGGCTTTCGCTGATGCGTTAGAGGTGATCCCGTACACTCTGGCGGAAAACGCCGGCCTCAACCCCATCGAAATCGTCACCGAGCTGCGGAACAAACACGCCACCACGGGCAACGCCAACTTCGGCATCAACGTCCGCAAGGGGACGATCACGGACATCCTGTTGGAAAACGTGGTGCAGCCGCTGCTCGTGAGCACCAGCGCGCTGTCCCTAGCCACGGAGTGCGTACGCATGATTCTGAAGATTGACGATATCTGCCCGGTGCGTTAAGACACGTTAAGGTGCCCGGTGCGTTAAGACAGGTTAAGGTGAGGTTAAGAGGAGGAGGTTAAGAGGAGTTATGGAAGGAGTCCACAGGAGTTGGGTTCGCAGGGACTGAAACGAGGGAAGAACGCGAGACGGTAAGAGAGCTCTTCCAAATTTTAATTGAATGTTTGTCTCGTCACAACACGCGCCCTGCCAGTCACACCTCACCCAAAAAATGAATCAACGCTTCATGGACGACGAGTAGCACCTTTCCTTCACCTCGGTCGTGACGTCCGTGGGGTTTTGCGCCGCGTGCGGGTGCTCCGACCCGGAGTACACCTTGAGCTGCGTGAACAGCTCCCGTCCCATGCGGTTCTTGGGCAACATACCGCGCACAGCTTTTTCGATGATGCGCTCGGGAATGCGCGCCTGCAGCGCCCGGAAACTCTCCTCCTTCATCGCACCCGGCCGGCCTTGCGTGTGCCTTTTGTACAGCTTGTCCTCGAACTTCTTTCCGGACACCACGACCTGTTCCGCGTTGATCACGACGACGTAGGTCCCCATGTTCATGCTCGGGGAGTACGTCGCGACGTTCCCGCCGCGCAAATACGTCGCCAACAACGTGCTCAACCGCCCTAAACGCAAATCCGCCGCATCCACCACAATCCAAGGCTTCCGACTGCAATCCGTGTCCTCGCCTTTGGGGTAGTACGTGCTGTTGAACACATCCGGCCCAAGCTTCGCGGGCGCCGCCATGCCTTCCGGGAGCTTCACGGTGCCGTGGGCGTACGCCATCGCGACCGAGCGCTTGCTTGCGAGGCGCACAGCATCCTTCGACGGGACCTTAACGCCGCTGAAACCCGCGGACTTAGCGGTACCTGTTTGTTGCAATGGAAAGCGAGGAAAACGAGGGGGGAAAGTCAGTCGTCGTGCTCGGTGCGGGCGAGTTACGGGCCATCGAGCGATGGGTAAAAAAGTCGCCATCTCGCATACGCATGGCGACGTGTCGTGTCCGTCGCGCGCGCGTGCGGTGCGCTGCGTCGCCCCACACGACAGCCGGAGGTCGGCGCGACGTACGCGGCGCGTGAGTGCGCGAGGTACGGCGCGCGCCACGACACCGAAAATCAAACCAAGCGCTCGACCTCGACGGCACACACACTCGCCGGCGGTGGAATCGGCCCGCGATACAACCCTGAAAAGGTATAGGGTTTCGGCAGGCATGCGTCGAACGCGTCTTCGATGGGACCCGGAATGGGGGACGTACCCGCACGGCGAGATGACACCACACCCGCGACGTGCGCGCACACGGGCGCGGAAACGGCGAAAGCAGCCATCGTTCGAGTCAACGAAGATAGAGGCACGTGGGAACGCGCGTCTGACTGTAGATGAGGGAGGTGCGCGTCGTCGGCAATGCATTATCCAAAGCGTTTCAGTAGGCTGGGAATCGGGCCCATAATAAAGGAAATGAGAAAGTTGGCACTTTTCTGTTTGCCGTTGAGGCGTTTGTTTCTTCCGAGACCCGAGACCTCATCAAAGAGACGACGCGCGGGCCTTGGCGGGGTGCCTTTGTGGCATGTCCCCGAGGTCCATGGGTCCCCGGGTTGGCGGGGCACCGGCGGGTGCGCTGGTGCTCCCGCCCGCGCAAACGCGGGTTTCCGCACACGCGGTGGACAGACCCACCGTGGCGCTGCTCGCATCGACCGCGAATTTGTTGCGAGACATGCTTTTGTCCCCCGCCGTGCGTGTTGAGGGCGAGTCGGCGAGTGTGTTGTTCGCCAGCTTCAAGGGGAACACGCCTGTTTCGCCGGGTAGCATCTTAGCGGCGGCGACGTACGTGGAGACCAAGGGAGTACACGCGGACCCGGACGACGCGCGTGCTAACCACGGCATCACCGCCGGAACCTTGGGCGCGGTGTGCGTGTCCCTTCTGAACGATCTGAGCGATTGCTTGTTAACGGCAAAGCTGCACGAAGCGTTCCTCGCGGCGGTGAAGATTGGGGATTACCGCAGCCGGCTTTATGTCATGAGGTTGTTGTTGGACCGGGTACCGGCAGACCGATTGAGTGCGGTGAAAGCCCTGGTGCAAGCCCTGGCGTTGTCCAACCGGTTGGCGAATGAAAATGAAAATGAAAATGAAAACGACGCGAGGAGTTCGGGCGACGAAAACGCGCGCTCTATCCTCCGCGCGTCGTCCCGAGGAGACGACACCCGCACCGGAAATTCTTCCCTGGACCCGGTGTTACGGTCCCTAACCCCCAAGCTGCTTCGGGGAAAGACGTCACACGGCGAAAGTAACACCCCGCCTTCGGGTTTGTCCCCTTCGAACGCGTCGGCGCGAAACGCCGATCCGCTTTTGACGGCAACGTCAAAAGCGGGCCGCGCCGAAACCAACACCAACACGAAAGTGCCGTCGCCCACGAGTTTAGACGCAATCAGACTATTAGTTACCGAAAGAAGGTACCTGCTGTTCAAGGGCGCGGCTACCGTGAGGAGCGAGGACACGGCGCAAAATGTGCAGACTAACAACGCGGGTAAACAGAAACCCGTGCAGCCGTCGCGCGACACGCGCGTGGACCGCGCGTACGCGTCTCAGTACTCGGCGAAGAAAAAAGAAAAAGGCGGTTCGGTTGGTACCAAAAAAACGGAGGGGACCGATACCCGGGGACCGGATACCGAACCCGGATTTGTGCCGCGCTTGGACTTGAAAGGACTCAAATCGCCAGCACCCGCTTTAAAACCTGCTTCCGCACCCGCTTTAGTCCCGGGTGAAAGCCCGGACCGCAAAGACCCGGGCGTCGTGTCAAAAAAACGCATGGAGCGCGCGATGGCCGCGTCGTTGGAACAAGCGGTGGCGCGCGCGCGGAAAGCGAGGGACATGGAGTTGCGGTTGACTTACGTGCGACCCCAGCTGTTGGACCCGGTGGCGCCTGCGAGACAAACGCGGGTCGCGACACGAATGGCGGAAGAAAACATGCGCGGCTTGCGGCACGGGTACGACGACGAGAATGGCCGGTTCCCCCCGGTCACCCCGCGAGCGTCGTACGCGCGCATGCACGAGTCCAGGGAGGACAAACAACTTCGGTTGCGAGAAAAAGCGTTTAGGAAAGCGTCGGGCGAGGCGGTGTCGGAGGACGATGACGACGACGAGGAGTCGGATTTCAACGACGCACGCGATGATAGAAACACACACGCAACAAAAACCTGGGACCCGACGAACCCGCTGCGCAAGGTTGCGACAAAAGAAATGGGGGGTGGGGTCGTTCACTCGTCCCCGATCAAGAGCATCGCGCCTTGGTTACGGGGCGACAACGAGAGCCGCGGCGGTTTGACGCGAGACGCCGCGCAGGCGCTCGGGCGAGCCGCGGCGGAGAACTTTGGGGCCGGTTTTGATTCGTTGGTTGACGGCACTGGCGACGCGTACGCAGAGGACGACGTTGGTGCCAAACACTCAAAAGTCGGGTCCAGGAAAGCGGTTTCCCTTGGTGAGTTGAAGGCGCGAATTACCGCGGCGGATGCGCAGCGGTCGGTGGCGGTGCGAAACGCTTACGCGAAGAAAAAAACTGATTCGGTTACGGAAATTTCCGCGAGGCCGATACACGAAAGCTCTTCGGACCCTACACCCAAAGCCGCGGTCCCCGCAGGTGCAACAGCGGTGCCCGTAGCTCGGGTCATCGGTACCGCGACTGGGTCTCCGTGGAAGACGCCGTATGGGCATTTAGTCAGTAACCGCGGGTCCCAGCTCGCGCCGCCGGTTTCGCCGAACAAAAACACCTACGGCGTTTCGTTTCCCACTGTGCCGCTTCCGGAAGAAACCTCCGAATCAAAGCGCGAACGCCAGGAGCGCGCCCGCGTTGCGGTCTTCGTGAACGCGCGCGCGCCGTCGCCGGCGAAACCGAAAAACAAACGCGAAGGGTCTGTGGACGGGTCTGCTGGCGTACCGCGGGGACGCGTGCGCGAAGGCGACACACGTGAAGGCGTCGCGAGTGACGCCGACGCGCGTGTTACCAACTATGAGACCAGAACTGCCGGTCCGCCTAAAAAACGCGCCATCCGCGGATTCGAATTCGAGGATAGCGACAGGACCGGCGTTTCCGTGGACGCGGCGAACCCTGGTGATGTACAACACGGCGTCGCGCCGGACACGCTCGTCGCTGTGGACGACGCTGCAGGTTTCAGCGATTGCGATAACCACGGCGAGTCCGGCGACGCGACGGACGAGGATGATGAGTTCACGGACGATTCGCGTGGTGAGTTTACGCACGGTGGTTGCGACAGAGGTATCGACGCCCGAAACGTGCGCGTTGGACGGCGTGTTCCGCGAGGACAGAAAACGTCTGGTGCCCGCGTCGGTGTATCCGGCGGTGCGAAAACGGACTCGGGAAAATACTCAAGCCGTTTCCTAAAAACCCAGACGGGGCCTTTTTCCAACTCAAAGCCACCGGTGTTCGAACCACCTCGCGTCACAATTCCCACCGGGTTCCGTGTGGCGCGACCCGGTGAAGCAGGCGCGATTCGCGCGGGCGACGCCGACGCGATTGCGGCGTCGTCGGGGCCCGCGGGCTTAACGGGTGAGACTCTTGTTCTGAATGAAGACGACACTCCACCTGATGCGAACACGACTGCCAACGACACAAGTTACGCGGGAAGCGCGCGTTTGAAACGCATCGCCCAGCGGATCCGAGGCGACGCCCCAGCCACAGCGTCGCGACCTCCGACTGTGGCATCGGTACTACCTTCAAAGGTGGTACGACCCGCGTCGAGAAACGCGGGAGTGCGGAAACGCGCGAGCCCGAATAAGGCGCGCGCGCGCGGGTCCCTGCCCCGTCCCACCCCAAAACTTTCCGGGTCAGGGAACGAGTCCGCGAATGATGCGCCTCGAGGTACGCGCGCAAGCGACTCTTTCTATGGATCGAACCAGTCCGACGGGTGGTCCGAGCACGATCCTACGGATGACGTGGTAAGCCCGGACGCAGTCCGCGGAGTCGGCGCCGTTCCTGAACAACGCGCGCGGGACGCGAACGGTCTTTTCGCTGATTTGGACACCCGCGGCTCCCCAGGTGACGCGTGGATTGCCACAACAGGTGAGTCACCAGGCAACGGCGAAACGTTCGCACCAAGCGACATGTTCCAGATGTTCTCCGGCGACGTTCTGGAGCGGGTGTTGCGCGAGGTCGCGGCGAAGGGTGGGCTTGACGGGCTCGTCGAGGGCGACGAAGGCGACGACGACGACGACGGCGCGGTGACCGCGGAGGACGTGGCGAAAATAGTGGCGCTCGTGAAGGAGCAGAGGAAGCGACAAACCGAGGAGGCGGCGAGGTTGAAACGAAACGGCGACGGCGGGCTTCGGGGGGCGCTGGCAACGAAAATGGTGGGCTCCGGCGTCGACGAAACCGAAACCGAAACCGAAAGCGTTTCGGTTTCGGCGGGGCCGGGCGATTCGGAGGCAGAGGGAACCGACGCGGAGACGGCGGAAAACGCGAAACTGAAAGAGCGACGCGACGCGTTCGCCAACGAAAAGGTGGGCAACATCCAAACGCAGCTTGAAGAGGCGAGACAGGGGACAGGGAAGGCGACAAGCGCACCACCGCTGTCGCCGCCGCCGCCTCCTCCTAAAGCGCGTCAAGGCGTACCTCCCCCGCCGCCGCCGCCGCCGCCGGGAGGCAAGCTTCCCGGCGTGCCGCCGCCGCCGCCTCCTCCGCATCCCGGGGGACGGCTATCCGGCGCGCCTCCGCCACCCCCTCCACCTCCTCCTGGGGGGCGGTTTCCAAGAGCGCCGCCCCCGCCTCCCCCTCCTCCCGGGGGCAAGTTGCCAGGCGCGCCTCCGCCGCCTCCACCTCCGCCCGGCGGCAAGCTCGGCGGCGCTCCTCCGCCGCCCCCGCCTCCGCCGCCGAGAGGCAAGCTCGGCGGCCCGCCTCCGCCTCCCCCCCCTCCCGGCGGCAAACTTCTTCCCGGTGCCCCTCCCCCGCCCCCTGGTGGCGGTCCGAAACCAGGCGGCGTGGGCATCGCGTCCATCGCGGCTTCGCTGAAGGTTGCGAAAGTCGTGCGGAAAGTGAAGATGCTGCACTGGGATAAACTGCAGGCGCACGCGTTGCGAGGGACAGTTTGGGAGAACGCTGGTGAGGGCGTTTCCGGGGTGAACTTGGCGGATTTGGAGACCCTTTTCGCCCTGGAAGACGCGAGCAAAAAGAAGACGGTTTCGGATGACACTTCCGGGAAACCAAAAGTCGTGTCCCTGATTGACCCGAAACGGTCGCTCAACATCTCCATCCAGCTCGCCGGAATCAGGATGCCGTTCGCGGAGATCAAACGCGCGTTTCTCGGGATGGACGACAAAACCCTCCGGGTGGACCAGCTTAATATTTTAGCGTTAGCGGTACCCACAACGGAAGAGATTGGTTTGCTGAAAGCATACCAGGGTGACAAAAAACAACTCGCCACGGTGGAGCAGTACTTCCTACAGGTCATGCCCATTCCGCGGTTGAGCGAACGCATAGGTGCGTATTGCGCGTTTCCCAAATCCAGACACTGTTTGATGCCCTGTATGGAGTGCAGTTACGCGAGTCTAACCACTACAATAAGTGCACCCCCGAGTCCGCCGACTGTTTGCCCACTGTGCATAAATCGCCCATCACGAGACTCCCCAGACTGACACTTTTGTTTTACAATCGCAGCGGCGCTTGTTTTCAAAAACACCGCCTTCGCGAACCTGGAGAAAATCACGGAAGAGTACAAACTCGTCACGGCCGCCGCCGCCGAGCTTAAGAACTGTTCCCAGTTCGTCACGGTTCTGGAGGGTATTTTAGCGGTGGGTAACCACTTAAACGGCGGTACGTACCGGGGCCAAGCCAGGGGTTTCCGGTTGGAAACTTTGTTGAGGCTGACGGACGTGAAGGCCGTCGATCGCAAAACCTCGTTGCTTCACTTCGTGGTGAAGGAACTGAAAAAGACCTCTCCCGAGGTTGAGTTTCTGGGCAAAGAGCTTTCCCTGGTGATCAAAGCGAGTGCGCTTCACCTGGACGGCACGCGAGAGAGCCTCGATTTCGTGTCAAAAGGTTTAGCCAGTGTGCAGACCGAGGTTTTGAAAGCATCCGGGGCGGACCCGGACACGGCGGGCAAAGAAAGCGCGAGCGGCGAAACCCACGACACGTTCCGGGACGTGATGGTTCCGTTCGCGGAAACCGCGAGCGGACTCGTTTTAGGTACGTGTTGGGGCTTTCCCAAATCCCGGACGACGACTGTTTTACCTCTAACGCGCCTGTGACTGTTCGGACCGATTACGGTGA
>TARA_B110000208_G_scaffold180756_1_pt1 | contig 11168 bp, 9 predicted proteins | sample TARA_B110000208 | Tara Oceans TARA_B110000208 (sample SAMEA4397426) | marine metagenome | biome: Polar Biome; feature: [SRF] surface water layer (ENVO:00010504); material: water (ENVO:00002006), including particulate matter (ENVO:01000060) such as... | depth 5 m
GGATCTTCTAAAACCCCACCTTCATACGAAATATGCAGTAAATTTGCATCCATTGAGTAAGGTGATTTTTTCTTTTTCCCAGAAAAATCAACAGGGATTTGATGGGTTTCACAGTAATCCATCAGTTTTTCTCTTGAGTTCAGATCCCATTCACGCCACGGGGCGATCACCTTAATTCCTGGCTTTAAAGCATAAGCGCCTAGCTCGAAACGCACCTGATCATTCCCCTTACCTGTTGCGCCATGGGATATGGCATCAGCGCCTACTTCGTTAGCAATTTCAATTAATCGCTTGGCAATTAAAGGGCGTGCAATTGAAGTGCCTAGCAAGTATTCGCCTTCATAAATAGCATTTGCACGAAACATGGGAAATACGTAATCGCGAACAAACTCTTCACGCAAATCATCTATGTAGATCTCTTTAACACCTAAAGCTTCAGCTTTGAGTCTTGCAGGCTCTACCTCCTCCCCCTGGCCAATATCGGCTGTAAAAGTTACCACCTCACACTGATATGTTTCTTGCAGCCATTTGACAATTACTGAGGTATCAAGACCTCCAGAGTAAGCTAAAACCACCTTCTTGATCTCGGACACTATAAATAAACTCCTGATTAGACAACTTTGACAACCACCAATACTCACTATTCTAATATGCTGTTGACAAGTTTCACAGCAAACAAGCGATAATAAACACAGAAAACAACAAGCATACCAATAAGAAAGGTTATAATTATGTGCTACTTACTATAAAGCATATCTAAATTCCGGTAGCATTCAGTACCGAATCTAACTAAAAAATGATTAGAAGCGCAGCAAAAATGACAAATAAAATACAGCTAACAATCACTCGACCAGATGATTGGCATGTTCATTTGCGAGACAATGAAGCGTTAATTCATACTGTGCCAGACGCTGCACGATACTTCGGCAGATCTATTGTCATGCCTAATTTAAACCCGCCAGTGATGAATACAAAGCAAGCTATGGCTTACCGTAATCGTATCTTAGAGAGTCGGCCGGCTGGTTCACTATGGCAACCCATGATGGTCTTATATCTTACTGACAATACAAAGCCAGAAGAAATCAGCCAAGCTAAAGCCTCTGGTCAAATCTTCGCATGTAAGTATTATCCTGCTGGCGCCACCACAAACTCTGATTCAGGGGTCACAAAACTAAGCAACATCGCCTCCGTTCTTTCACAGATGGAAAAAGAATCAATACCCTTGCTGCTTCATGGCGAAGTTAATGACCATAACGTTGATATTTTTGATCGCGAGGCTGTTTTCATAGACCAGCAGTTACAAAAACTAATCCATAATTTTCCCGAACTCAATATTGTTCTTGAGCATATTTCCTCAAAGGAAAGCGCGCAATTTGTAGCTGAAAGACCTCATGGGTTGGCTGCAACCATTACCCCCCAACATCTTCTATATAACCGTAACCACATGCTTGCAGGTGGAATTAAGCCTCATTACTACTGCTTGCCTATTCTGAAACGAGACGTCCACCAAAAAGCACTAATTGCTGCGGCTACTAGCGGCGATCCTAGATTTTTTCTTGGAACTGATTCCGCGCCACATACAACATGCAGTAAAGAAAATGCATGCGGTTGCGCCGGCTGTTACTCAAATCATGCAGCCATTGAGTTCTATGCAGAAGCCTTTGAGTTAGCTGGAGCTCTTGATAAGCTTGAAGGTTTTGCTAGCCATCATGGTCCGGACTTCTATGGACTTCCTCGCAATATCGATACTATCACGCTAAAAAAAATGTCCTGGAAGAATCCTACTAAATTACCTTTTATGAAAAATACAATCACCCCGCTTGGGGCAGGCGAAATGAGGCAATGGCAAGTAACATAGCCTGACAACTAACTTAAGTGGCGGACTCATGCATCAATTAATGTCGGACAGATTTAGGGGCTTCTTGCCCGTTGTAGTCGATGTGGAAACAGGTGGCTTTAATTCCGAAACAGACGCCCTTTTAGAAATTGGGGCCGTCACTCTCTCCATTGATGATGAAGGTATATTGAGGCCAGACTGTAATATTTTTCACTCGGTGATTCCATTTGAAGGATCAAATATTGAACAAGCCGCTCTCGATATAACAGGAATTGACCCAAATGACCCTTACCGCATAGCCTTAGATGAAGAGGAAGTGTTAAATTTATTTTTTCAAGAAATTCGTGATGCAACCAAAGAGGCTCGCTGCAGCAGGGCTGTTCTGGTTGGCCATAATGCTCATTTTGATCTCGGTTTTTTAAACAGCGCTGCCAAACGAAATAATATCAAGCAAAGCCCATTCCATAGTTTTTCATGCTTTGACACAGCTACATTAGGCGGTCTAGCTTACGGACAAACAGTTTTAGCGAAAGCATGCAAGGCTGCAGACATAGAGTTTGATAATAGTGAGGCTCATTCTGCACTATATGATGCAGAAAGAACTGCAGAATTATTCTGCAAGGTAGTCAACAAGTGGGGCGAGCTCGGAGGCTGGGATTAATCAGAAAATTATCTACATACAACATGCTGGTAAGCGTCCTAAGCAGGCCTAGGTTTATCAATACTGCGATTTAGGTAGCCTAACTACCAATCCGTCTAACTTTTTTAGTTGCTACTATTTGACAGCTCAGTCGATTATTGGTCTGGGGGTCAACAACCATTTCTAGCATGATTTTTTCTGCGTCACTCGCTTCCCCCACTCTGCCCACCCAATCTTCATCGACATAACAGTGACAAGTCCCGCAAAGGCATTTCCCTCCACATTCAGCTAGAATTTCGTCAATTGTAGACTCTGCTGGACTCTGCATCACCGAATTATCAAGAGCTAGCTCGGTCTCATATTCGTCACCATTAGATTCAATATAATGGATAAGCGACATACTTTTTGCCTCGTACCTGTTGCTGATAACATTGTTGCTTACATCATAAATCTATATTCAAAGCATAACCCCCCAGTAACTCAATAATTAAAATTAGAATAAGGCAATTTTCTTAGGAATAATATTCACTCTCGCGTTAGAATATCGAATTCTCAGGGTATTAGAATTTAACCCAAAATTACCCTGATCCTTAAATTACGAGAAAGAACGATGGACGATTCATTCAAAGAAAGATCTCTTCGCTATCATATGGAACCCTCGCCAGGAAAACTGGAAATCCGACCTACCAAACCAATGGCTAATGCGCGCGATCTAGCCATGGCATACTCACCAGGAGTAGCTTACGCTTGTGGTTATATTGTAAAAAACCCTGCAGACGTAGATAAAGTTACTGCTCGCGGCAACCTTGTCGGTGTAATCACCAACGGGACCGCAGTTTTGGGTCTTGGAGACATAGGACCCCTAGCATCGAAACCTGTGATGGAAGGAAAGGCAGTTTTATTTAAAAAATTTGCCAATATCGATGTATTTGATATCGAAATTGACGAGCTTGATACAGATAAATTCATAGATATCGTTGCCTCGCTTGAGCCAACTTTTGGTGGTATCAACCTAGAAGATATTAAAGCCCCTGAATGCTTTCTTATTGAGCAGAAATTAAGAGAGCGAATGAACATACCTGTTTTCCATGATGATCAGCATGGAACAGCCATTGTGTCGGCTGCAGCCATATACAATGGTCTGCGAATCGTAGAAAAAAATATAGAGGACATAAAAATTGTTGTGACTGGCGCTGGCGCGGCAAGTATTGCCTGCGTAAACCTTCTTGTAACGATGGGTCTGCGCAAAGAAAATGTTCGAATGATTGACCGTAATGGCGTCATATACAAAGGTAGAGGGGTTGGAATGAACCCCTGGAAAGAAGATTATGCAGTTGAAACCAGTGATAGAACCCTTGATGACGCTATAGCAAACGCCGATCTATTTTTAGGCCTGTCTGGTCCAGGAATTCTAAAAGCAGATATGGTCAAAAAGATGGCGCCCAATCCATTAATACTTGCTATGTCTAACCCAACGCCTGAGATTATGCCCGAATTGGCTAAGGCTGCTAGACCTGATGCCATCATAGCAACAGGCCGCTCTGATTATCCAAATCAAGTCAACAATGTTCTCTGTTTTCCTTTTATATTTCGGGGTGCCTTAGATTGCGGGGCAACCACAATCAATGATGAAATGAAACAAGCTTGCGTAAAGGCTATTGCCGATCTAGCTCACCGAGAAGTTTCGCCGGTAGTTGCTAAAGCCTATGTCGGAGAAGACCTCAAATTTGGCCCAGATTACCTTATTCCTAAGCCGTTTGATCCTCGTCTTATTGAAGAGATACCCTTAGCCGTTGTCAAAGCAGCCATGAAAAGTGGTGTTGCCACCAGACCAATAAAAGACCTTCGAGCATACCGGAATAAACTGCATAGCTACGTCAATCGTAGTCAGCTATTTATGCAACCTATGATCGAAAGAGCCCGAAGAAATCCGCCAAGAATAGCCTATGCTGAAGGTGAAAATAATGACGTACTTCGGGCTATGCAAGGTGTTATTGACGAAAAAATAGCCACGCCAATATTGATTGGTCGGCCCGCTGTAATTGACCGTAAAATCAAAGAAATGAACTTACGCATCACCCCGGGTGTTGATCTGCAGATCTTTAATCCTGAGGATGGCGATCATCATGAAAATTACTGGCGGCATTATCATAAATGTGTGGGGCGTGCTGGTATTTCTGTGGAAACCGCAAGGAACTCAATACATACAGACAATACAGTGATTGCATCTATCATGGTGGCATTGGGAGATGCTGACGGATTAATCTGCGGAAAATCTGGTCGCTATGACCAACATCTCAGCAAGATTACAAGTATCATTCCTCCGCGCAATAACAACAGCAGCGTTTCATCTGTTTGCATTTTACTATTGGATGATGGGCCGCTATTTCTGGCTGATGCATTTATTAATGTAAATCCCACTGAAGAGCAGATTGTTGATATCACAAAAGATGCGATCAATTTTGTAAAAGGATGCGGCGTCACGCCCAAAGTCGCTCTACTATCACACTCCAACTACGGAACGTATGACGACCAGTCAGCTCATAAAATGAAACGAGCTGCGGAAAAACTTCGCATTGAAATTTCTCATACTGAAATTGATGGTGAAATGCATGCTATGTCTGCTCTCAATGAAACACTCAGGGAGACTATTTGCAATAGCACCAACATTACCGGAAGAGCAAACGTATTGATTATGCCAAACATGGATGCTGCAAGCATAGCTCTGGGTTTGATCCGCTCGCTCACCAATGCTCGTCTTGTAGGGCCTTTTCTTAATGGTCTAGAAAAACCAGCACATATATTGATACCTTCGGTCTCAGGGAGGGGAATTTTAAATACTACAGCTATGATGGGGTCGGATTTTTTCACCACAGGTGATCAAGTGGAGACTGAGAGCTAAGGTAAATCTTAGCTAGAGTGACAGCACAATTATTTAGTAGTGTGGGGGTCTAACTGTTTCTTCAGTCTCTTCTAAAAACTTATCAGATAATATCTTTGTTGATGAGGCCAATAGCTCATACCTCTTGAGCAGCGCATCGATCTGATTTTGCTGTCGACATACTACATCGTTGAGCTGAAGAATAGTGTCTTCTTGGTAGGCCAGCTTAGTTTCCAACTCGATTATTCTTTCTATAGACACTAGAGTCTCCAAAAAATAGTTATCTGTCTAACAAAAAAAACCGCAGAATATTCTTCTGCGGTCTTTATAGTATTCCCAAATAGCTTGAAAATATAATCTTTAATTTTGTCTGTCGAAATTAAAGATTATCTGCATTTTCTGCCAAATAAGATGCAACCCCATCAGGAGATGCCGCCATACCCTTATCGCCATCTTTCCAGCCAGCTGGGCATACTTCGCCATGCTCTTGATGAAAACTTAACGCATCAATAATACGAAGCATTTCATCGATATCACGCCCTAATGGCAAATGATTAACGATTTGATGGTACACAATACCGTCTTCACCAATCAAGAATGAGCCGCGGAAAGCAACTCCAGCGTCCCCAAACTCAACATCGTAAGCTTGGCAAATTTCATGCTTCATATCAGCAACCAACGGGTATCTTACCTGCCCAATACCGCCGTCGTTAATCGCTGTGTTGCGCCATGCGTTATGAGTGAACACAGAATCAATAGAAACACCTATTACTTCAACGCCTCGTTTCTTAAATTCTTCGATACGATGATCAAATGCAATTAATTCTGAAGGGCATACAAACGTAAAATCTAAAGGATAAAAGAAGATGACCGCTTTCTTTCCTTTGATGGTTGCATGCAAGTTAAATTCATCAACAATTTCACCATTAGCCAGTACCGCACCAGAAGTGAAGTCTGGGGCCTGTTTGCCTACTAATACTCCCATAATAAAACTCCTTTTTGTCGTAATTAAACAGCCAAGACAGTCAGCTATCTCATCATCCTTTCAAGATAACAATGGTAATATTACACTATCAAAGATGGCAGTTACATTGTAATTTTCTATAGCATTTATAGGCAAACACTAACAACTAACTACGCCGTCTGCGCTTGGAGCCAGAAACCAAATCAAGCAGCTTGGGACGCCTCTTTGATTAATGGGGCTAACTCACCTTTTGCATGCATCTCTGCAATAATATCACAACCTCCAATCAGCTCACCTTTTACCCAAAGCTGGGGGAATGTCGGCCAGTTTCCGTATAGAGGAAGATTCGATCGAATCTCTGGGTTAGTCAATATGTCCACAAAAGCAAAACGCTCACCGCAAGCAGTGAGCGCCTCTATAGTGCGCGCAGAAAAACCGCATTGCGGTGCATTTGGAGATCCTTTCATATAAAGAATAATAGGGTTCTCTTCTATTTGCTCGCGAATGGTGTCCATAATATCCATTAATTTACATCTCCAGAAAGAAACAAAATATAACTAAATTCATTTGTTGATATTTTAGCTCTTTTATTGATTTCGCTAAACCCATTTCTTTCCTAAAAATTATCCATTCAAAAAGTATAATTATTACCTACTCTACACAGACAACCAAAGTGGCCTGTGTAGAGCAATATGGAATAATTACCTGATAGTCGTATTTCTTTAAAAATTATATGAAATTCCTCCCGTGATTGACCTTCCTCCAGATAAAACCTGATCTTTTATGAATGAGCCATGGTCTCTAATATCTTCATCAAGTAAATTTTCAGCTTTTATAAAAATGCTTACCGATTTTTTTGCAGGAATTTGATAGCTTAGATTAAGCGCAAGGTCAAAATAATCATCAGTTTTGAGCTCATACTTGCCTATCTTACTCTGATTAAAAACTTGCCTCATACTTAAATCACTCGTTAGGCCGCCCCAGTTAGCAAAGACAGCAGCGCCTAAAGTGAGTGGCGGTATTCTGGGTAAATCATCACTTCCATCTCTATTTTTAGCCCTGACATAATCACCCCAAATACTTAACTTATAGTTTTTAGTTAAGTCAAAACCACCCTGGAACTCAAAGCCATAAAATTCAGCTGGGATATTTTGATATTTATAAACTCCAATACCTTCACTTTCTTCTTCGCCCTCATGGAGATGTTTTTGAGTCTGTCCAGAATTCAACAAGGCTATATAACTATTAAAGCGAGTATAGTAAGGAGAGAATGTAAATTCTTTATCTTTACCAACCCATTCTAGCGTCACATCCAATGAATTTGAGCGCTCTTCACTAAGACCTCTATCTCCCTGTTCAATTGTTTCTGTCGCATGATGGTGACCATATGCAAATAATTCCTCGTAAGCAGGCGCTCTTTGTATATGACTCAAAGTAACACCTAGCGACAGATCAGACCTTAACTGCATCTTTGTTCCTAGGGATATATTTGAAGTCTGAAATGTTTTTTCAGAGTCCTCGAAGCTAGTTGAGTTTTCGACTCCACCAGAAGCTTCACAATCTTTTTCTTCTGTGTAATCGTGAGTACATCCATCATCACTCACAAAATCATTGCCATTATATCTGACGTAACCTTGCCTCAGACCCAATGTAAGCTCTTGGTTGCTAAAAGAAAACTTTTCCAACATATATAATGATATTTTTTTGGAATCGTTATTTGCGATCATTGGATCACCAAGATTTTTAGTAAATCTCGATGCCCCAAAATCAACGCCGACAACACCTTTTGCTTGACTAATCAGAGAATGAGTTAGCTCAATTTTCCCCTCATAGGTGTTTCTTAAGAACTGAGTAGCGACTTCACCACTTGGCTCTAATTCACTATGTTCATATTCAGTATAACTTGTATCAAACTTTAGGCTATTGATGCCAGACGAGAGGTTATCTATTTGGTATACATAATTATACCTATCTGACTCAACATCCATCATTGCGCCATCTTCAATTGGATTACCGTATTCCAGATCATAGCCCTTGTATGAAAAACCAGTATATCCATCATCGAAGATGTAGGACGCTCCAAGAGAACCTCCTTGACTGTCATTATATGAACTATTGAGTGTATTTTTGCCATTAGCTGACCTGGCAAGGGGTTCGCCCTCTGCTGCCCTTGATTTGCTGAGCTTGGATGATACCGAGTCGCCAGGTATCTTTAGGTTCTTGCTGTCACGCTTAAATCCATCAAAATGCAGCATGATGTTTTCAAAACCATAATCTGCTGAAAGCGAGTTTGTAGTTTCTCTAAGAGAACCGCCATGATTGAAATCATAGGTGCCATGAAGCCCTTTAGTGACCTCATTATCAATAGCGTGATCAATGATATTAATAGTTCCACCAACAGAGCCACCTCCATAAATCACAGATGCAGGACCTTTTATGATCTCAATTTGATCTGCAGATAAAGCATCTATGCCTACAGGATGATCGCCTGACATGGCAGAAACATCATTCACCTCCATACCATTATTAAGGATTTTGATTCGATTGCCATCCATTCCACGGATAACTGGTCGACCAATAGCATCACCCCACCCGCTATTGCTTATACCTGGTATGTTTTTTAAATTTCTCCCAAGAGAAGCAGAGCTATTTTTTCTTAAGTCGCTGTTACTGATTATCTTTACCGGGGTGACCATCTCGCTAGAAGATAAATTAAGCGGATTCGCTGTTACTGGTATTTCTTGTATATTAATTTTGACGTTCTCAGCATGTGCTGAAAAGCACACCGCAAGAATGCACAACATAAAATGACGCATAGTAATATTCCTATAAAGAATTTAGCTAAAAAATAATTAAACTAAGTTTTACTTCTAGGAATTTTTTATGGGGCTTGGGGTTGCTTTGTCAGCAATAGTCTGCGAAAAATTTGACTGTCTTCGTAGATATCACTTTTGGGGGCTGAAAAAACTAATAGGCTAAAATCAGAAAATTCTAGAGGATTAAGTAGCTTGGCTGCTTGTTGTCTTAGGTTGCAATCTTGGCATTCAGCAGAATCGCTATGATCATAACCAAAATGCTCAATACTGTGCACTGTGCTTGAATGAACATTAAAAGAAAAACTAAGAAAAAATGCAGCTAATAATAAAATTTTCTTGCTTATCATGACGACTTAACTAATCCATTTGCACTATAAAAAACCGCATCCTACAGCAGTGCTGCCACCTCTTCAAGAAAAAAATCCAAGCCAAAAGTCTATATTTATTTTTTTAATGAATAATGATAATGATAACTATTCTCATTTGCATTTAGATAGGGTATAGTTATGTAAATGGCGTTATAGAGAAATCAATTTTTACACTCACTAAGTAACCTCATCGGACAATAGACAGTGATAACTAAGGAGTCATGGTATGTTAAGAAGTACATTTATAGCTGGAGTAATTTTATCTATTGCTTTTGCAGCAGAAGCGAACTCACAACCGAGCTTGGATAAGATGTGGGAACTAATACAAGCACAACAAGCAGAAATAAACAGCCTGAAAAAAGGTCTCTCTGAAAACGACGCTAAAACTGAATCTGCGTTTGTTGCTGTGGAAGAAGTCACATCAGGTCCAGCAGCAAAGTTAGCTGAGTGGGCTAGTAAGACAAGCATAGGGGGCTATGGCGAACTTCACTATAACAATCATAGCTCTGATAATTCAACATCATCAAAAGATGAATTTGACCTACATAGATTTGTATTATTTGCAGGCCACCAATACAACGACAAGTTAAGATTCTTCTCAGAATTCGAGATCGAACATAGCATTGCGGGTGAAGGCAAAGCGGGTGAGGTTGAGGTAGAACAAGCTTATATTGAATACGACTATGCTGAAAACCATAGAGTTAAAGGAGGTGTGTTTTTGATCCCCGTTGGGATACTAAATGAGACTCATGAGCCCGATACCTTTTATGGTGTAGAGCGCAACCCGGTTGAAAAAAATATTATTCCGTCTACCTGGTGGGAAGGAGGAGCGATGCTTAGCGGACAGATTGCAGAAGGCCTAAGTTATGATGCAGGAGTTCACTCTGGACTTTACATAAATCCAGCAGCGAGTGATGACGGGAAAGCTGATCCGTCACATAAAGACAATAAGCATAAAATACGAGACGGTCGTCAAAAAGTGGGGAAGGCTAAGGGCGATGATCTTGCCTATACAGCCCGTCTGAAATATACCGGCATACCTGGTCTTGAGCTAGCAACTACCGTTCAATACCAGTCAGATGTTTGGCAGGGAACAAAAGTAAATAACGAAAGTGGTGTTGATGCTATGCTGATAGAAGCTCACGGCGTATACAGAAAAGGTCCTTTCGGTTTAAGAGCCTTGTACGCACACTGGGATATTGATGATAAAATCGAAGTCGTAAAAGTAGGCTCTGATGAACAGGAAGGCTTTTTTATTGAGCCATCCTTTCAGCTGACAGATAAGCTGGGTGTTTTTGCTCGATTTAACCAGTACGACAATACAGCTGGCGGAAATACGAATTCAGAGAAAAAACAAACGGACATTGGTTTCAATTACTGGATACATGATCAGGTCGTGGTTAAGGTAGATTACTTTGATCAAGACAATGACAGCGGAACAGAATACAAAGGTTACAACGTTGGTATTGGGTGGAGCTTCTAACATTAGCGTTAATTTTAAAACTATAGACCTGTTACTCCTCAAAAAAAGGGGTGCTAAAAAGAAAGTCACATATGTGGCTTTCTTTTTTCTGTGTATGGCTCTCTCTGCTTTAATCCCAAGCAATGTATATAGTAAAACCTATCAAACGACCCCTGATTTTTTATCTGAAAATTTCAACT
>TARA_B110000208_G_scaffold9180_1_pt1 | contig 11167 bp, 11 predicted proteins | sample TARA_B110000208 | Tara Oceans TARA_B110000208 (sample SAMEA4397426) | marine metagenome | biome: Polar Biome; feature: [SRF] surface water layer (ENVO:00010504); material: water (ENVO:00002006), including particulate matter (ENVO:01000060) such as... | depth 5 m
ATCGAACCACCGACACGAGGATTTTCAATACAGGTGGTGTAAATTAAATGTTCGATAACAGTATCTTATAAGGCAATATTTTATGTGTGCTTAATAGTGTGTTTTTACTGTCATTTAGAGGTAGAGCGGAAATGCTGTGTTAAACATGGCATATAAGCTAGCGAAGTTCCAAAAATATCTCATACTCCTCTAGCACGGTAATCGACACAAATTTGCCTCGCCCGTTTCAAGCCTGTTTAATCTGAAACTGCCTGCTAGGAAGTTTTGTTATTCTTTCGCCAGAACAACATCAAACTTTACAGACAAGAAAGACTCAGTGACTTTACCGGAAAGCGCCATACCTTCAGGGAAGTCTGCAGCCTGTTTTGTATGATACGTCATCACAAGATCATTGCGCACACCAAAGACCGTGTCTTGATCAAGGTACGGATCATCGTCAGGAAAAATCTCTGTCACAAGTGTGCGATAGCCCGGCGCTTTGACGATATAGTGCAAATGCGACGGACGCCACGGATGGCGACCACAAGCGTCAAGAATTGCCCCGACAGGCCCATCCGTCGGCACGGTATATTCGACTGGCTTCACAGTCGTGAATGCATAACGACCATCATCACCGACATTCATCAAGCCGTGGAACGAAAATGTATCCTGCTCTTCATCTTGGCTTGCATAAAGGCCGTTGGGTGCTGTCTGCCAAATATCGATTTCAGCACCTGCAATCGGATTTCCGTCCGTATCTTTGATAACGCCTTCAGCCAATAAAACTGGCCCGCCGAAATTGCGTTTCATGTCACCACCAACGTCTAAAGCAGGCGCACCGGATACGTGGAACGGTCCAAGCACGGACGATGATGTGGCATCATCGCGCGAATGGAGCATGTCCACAAGCGACGACAGCCCCAAAACATCCGATGCCAGGACGAACTCATGGCGGTCTTCAGATTCTATAGCGGCGCAACCTTCTAGAAACTCGATCCCTTGACGCCATTCATCATGGGTCAGGTTGGTCTCGCGGGCAAAGTCGTGCAAATGTTGCACCAGCGCTGCCATTATTTCTCGCGTACGCGGCGGCATATCATCCACCAAGTAACCTTTGAAAACATCGGTAATATTGTCTTTGGTAACGTTACGCATGGCTAGTTTCCTTAGAGAAGAGCAAGACTTAAGAACGGGAATTGGATCAAGATAAATAGAACGATCAACATTACGAACGCGAAGGGGAGTGCGCCCATAAAAACATCCTTGAGCGATATATTGTCATCATTCAGCGTCGATTTGATGACGAAACACGATATCCCTAGGGGTGGGGTTAGCAGGCCAATTTCAGCGCCGACAACCGTGATAATACCGAACCAGACGAGAGACATGTCCATCGCTTCGACCAGTGGTAGGAACAAGGGAACGACGATCAGAACGATTGAAGCAGTATCAAGCAAGGTGCCCAGGAACAGCATCAAAAGCACGAAGAGTAACATGATCGCCCAAAAGGAGGCCGAGTTTCCTGCAAGCATTTGCTCTAGCTGGTTGGGCAACCCCGCAAGGCCCAGCATCCGCGAGTAGATCGAAGCAGCTGTGATCAGGAACAAGATGGCTGCTGTAATGTGGCCTGTCTCAAGCAGGGCGTCCCAAAAGCCCTTGATACTCATAGAGCGGCGCAAAATTGCAATAATCAGCGCGACCAGCGATCCTGTGGCACCTGCTTCGACAGCTGTCATCCACCCAGAATAAATGCCACCAAGAACGACGGTGATCAGCCCAAGTGTTGGCAAGGTTTTTGAGGCAATTTCACGACCCGTCATCCATTCAGTATCATCTATGACACGGCCACCGACAAAATCGGGGGTAAAGCGGCCCATGAACCAAATCGCGCCAACATAGGCAATTGCAAGCATAATGCCTGGAATAACGCCTGCGAGGAACATATCACCCACGGATTGTTCGGCTACGAAACTGTAGATGATCAACATCGCGGAGGGCGGGATGATCATGCCCAAAACTGATGAACCTGCAACGACGCCAACCGCAAAGCGAGGATTGTAATCCTGAGCAATCATTTGCGGTACGGACACTTTTGTGAAAACGGAGGCGGAGGCAATTGACGATCCTGTTACGGCAGCAAACACGGCATTCGCACCGACTGTGGCCATGCCGATGCCGCCTTTGACCTTGCGAAACCGCATGGTCATGACTTCGTATATATCTCTTCCAAGTCCTGCTTTTGAAACTATCAAACCCATGAACGTAAACAGAGGGATCGTTGCAAAGCTGTAAACCATGGCGCTGTCGCCAACCGCGATTTTGAGGAGGTTCAAAGACAGCGTGAAGTTATCGCGCATGAGCCAGATCGAGAGAACGGATACCACGCCTAGAGCGATGGGAATGTAAACACCTGAATAGATAAGGAAAATGATGGCACCGACAGAGGCAAGGCCAATTTCAATAGGGCTCATGTGTTTGATCCGCCTGTTTTCTTATCAACATGTGGTGCCTTTTCATGTTCAGGCACACGTACCAATTCTGGGCGATCTTGTGCAGTAATAACCTTGAGCGCGAAGATGATACTGGCCAACCCACTACCGCAAGCGATAACCAATTTGATCGGCCACCACGGTGCCGTGAACACACCGGGCACACCAAAGAAATCTTGTGTATTCCACATTTTTATAAATTCTGGGAACATAATGTACGCAATCAATGCCATGAAAATCGCTGATATCGCATTGATAATGCGGCGTAAATTTGCAGTTAATCTGGGACGTCGCGCATGAAGAACATTCAAGAAGCCATCTGAACGGGTCAAACGATCTACGCGCACCACATCAGCAAGCTGAAGAAACACAATGAAAACTACCGAGAGCTGAACCAGCTCGTAAGTTCCTTTCAGCGGTGCGCTGAATACCCCCCGCGCGATGACATCGACGTTTAGGATTACCACCAACGCGAGAACTGTTAACGTTCCAGCCGCGTTGGCAGTTATTGCGCAAATGTTAGCGACCCTTACAAGGCCGGCCAGTACCGATTTTAGCATGATCTTGGCCCCTTTGGGTCGCTACGCAGTTTAAGGCTTGGTCCAGTCACGAACACCGACAAAGCCAGCAGCTTCGAGTTTCCCAAGATAGGCCCCAAGCATTTCTGTACCTTGCTCACCTTTACCGTTCAGGTTCTCGGCCCACTCTGCCGCGATGTTTGGCATTGCGTTGGCCCAAGCCGCGCGGTCTTCTGCGGACACATCTACGATCGTGCCACCTGTTTCGGTGTATTTCGCCTCAGCAGCAGCTGCACGATCCATAGCAATGCCCGCGAGGTGATCGCGGTACTCAATCGCGACAGCCTGAAGTGCTATTTTAACTTCTTCAGGTAGACCGTCCCAATAGTCTTTGTTCACTGTAACCGTCTTAGAGTTTACAGCGCCAAGATCAGCGCGCAGCATGTAAGGTGCAACTTCGGAAATTTTGAATGTTGCTGCTGCTTCTGGCCAAAGCATACCTGCATCAACCAGACCTGTCTGAAGCATGTTGTAGAAGTCAGTCAAGCCACCGCGCACACCAGCAGAACCTTCGATACCTTCAAGATAGCGCAAGTTCATGCCTGCACCAGCAACTTTTTTTCCTTCTAAGCCCGCAATTCCGCTCACTTCAGAGGTTGAGAAAACTTGATAGCTGTTCAGAACAACGCCTGTCGCAAGATAAACTTGGTTTTGCGCTGCAAATTCTTTCTGCATGGCAGGGAATTCACGTGCGATTTCATCTACTGCCTTCGCAACCGCGCGTGCATCGGATGCAACAAACGGCGTGACTGCAGCAAGGCCTTGGCTTGGAAGCTTAGATGAATGGAAGATCGTCGTTACGATTCCGATGTCTCCAAGACCTAGCTGAACGCCCTCAAGAACGCCCTTAGGCTTTACGATGGAACCACCGTAATTTTCTTGCCAGCTCATCTCGTAGTTGCCAGTCTCCGCAAGGCGCTTGTCCACTGCTGGAATAAAAAAGTTGGTGAATTCTTTCACCCAAAGTGCGCGGGCAGGATAGCCGTCGATCACCACCGCTGAGATTTTTTCCTGCCCAACAGCAGGCATCGCCGTCAGTGTCGCAAGTACAGCGCCTAGTAGGCTGCGTCGTGTCCAATTCATCATGTCTTTTTCCTCCCAGAAAAGCGGGCACATTGGCCCATTTGGTTTACGTTAGGTTTTGACCCAATTTACGGTTAGGTCTGTACCTGCCGCTTCGAATAATTTGGCAATTGCGCAATATTTCGCAGTCTCTACGCCGACCAAATCCAAATCGTCCTGACTTGCCGTTGTTGTGCAGTTCACCGTCAATGTGACTGCCGGAAATGGCACATCGATTTCCTCCTGCATCAGCACCCCGCGTCGATCAAATTTGCAATCCGCATCGATATTGATCTCTCCCAAATCAATTCCAAGACGATGCGCATTTTTGTTCCCGATCACATTGGTGCAGGCGATCAATGCTGTCATCGCTGCCTCTGTCGGCGTCGGGCCCAAGTTCGTTCCGCCGCGCTCAACAGGCTCGTCAATGACCACATGCAAATCACGTACGGGAATTTCTGTCCGGGCGTGCGTCGGGCAACTTGCTTTGGCACGGTAGGTCACAACGGGTTTCATTTTTACAGCCATTTGATACCTCCTCAGGCGATGTTGCAGGCTTGCTCGAAGGCAAGGCGTGGTAGCTTTTGGAACAATGCAGATTCATCCCCATAGCCAATGTTTAGCAAGAAATTTGACTTTAGCATTGTACCGGCAAAGAATTCTTCATCAACAATCGCGTTGGAAAACCCCGACATAGCGCCGACATCTAAGCCAAGTGCGCGCGCGGCAAGCATCATGTAAGTGCCCTGCATTGTACCGTTGCGGTACGCAGTATCAGCGCAATATTCAGGCTTACCATCAAACATATGACGGCGATCTTCATGAGGAAATAAAACGTTAAGTTGCTTCCAAAAATCCATATCATGCGCGACAATAACAGTGATTGGCGCGCCCATCATTTTACCAACATTTGCAGGCTTGAGAGATTTTGCGAGGCGATCTTTGCCTTCCGCAGTTTTCACGAAAACAAACCGCGCAGGCAGCGTGTTCATGCTGGTCGGACCATTGCAGGTGATGTCGTAAAGCTCTTCCAAAACTCCGTCCGCGATAGGCTTGTCGGTCCACGCGTAATGCGAACGCGCATCGCGCAAGATGAGATCAATCGCATCATCTGAAAGTCGTGAAATACGACTGCGCAATGCACGATGATCATCCTGTGCCCTCGCGCGAGCGTCTTCTAGTTCTTGGCCAACCAACCCGCCCATGGTTACGCCATGTCCTTTTCATCGACAATCGGATTCGAACAAATGCCGATGCCTTCAATTTCGATATCAACAACTTCACCTGGAACCAACCAACGCGGGTTTGGTTTCTTGGCATGGCCAACACCTGGCGGGGTACCCATCGCAATCAAGTCACCCGGCTCTAAAGTCGTGTACTCAGAAATCGTTGCAATTGTTTGTGCGACGGACCAAATCATGTTGCCTGTGTCAGACGATTGCAAGATTTCATCACCAACACGGCTTTCGATTTTCAGGCCTGCTGCGCCAGCTGGCACTTCATTAGGTGTCACAACAAAGGGACCAATTGCGCCTGTGTTGTCGAAGTTCTTACCCGGTGTCCATTGATGAGTCTTGCGCTGATAATCGCGTACTGAACCATCGTTGAACACAGTATAGCCAAAAACATGGCCTAGCGCGTCGGCTTCGGAAATATGACGCCCGCCTTTGCCAACTATGAACATCAATTCGGCTTCATAATCCAGTTTATCCGAACAGTTTGGGCGCACAAGCGAAGCACCAGCAGCCATGATAGAATTCTTACCGCGCATGAACAAAGCAGGGTAATCGGGGATATCGTATCCGCCCTCTTTGATGTGATCAGTGTAGTTCAAGCCAAGGCAAATGATCGTTCCGGGATTGGAGACGGGAAGCGCTGGCGTAATGGATGAAACAGGGACGCCCGCAGCTCCGCTCAACTTATTTGCTACAGATTCGGCAAGTGCAGGATCGGAGATCAACGCCATCAAATCTCGTCCAACAGCACTATCCAATACCGTTAGATTAATGGCCTCATTGCCCTTAACAGCAAAGACTGCTGTGCCGTTATCTGTTTCGCCTACGAGATATTTCATCACTAGTATCCTTGTCAATTTTGTAAATTTCTGCCTACAATAAGTTCAGATGTCAATAAATATCGATTTTTTATCTGGAGGTGACAATATGGTAGCTTGGGCAGACTACAAAAGCGAAGCAAAGTCGCGGGGGGCTTTGGCTTTAGAACTTTATGCGGCAATCTCGACACCTGTCAAAGAGCCACAAGACGTCAAAGCAGCCCTATCTGATCACCTCGCGTATCAAGCCAATCTGGAGCGTTCGGGGGCTTTGGCTTTCGCAGGCCCCATGTCGGATGAAACAGGCGTTCACATGCAAGGTATGGGGTTGATCATCTATCGTGCCGACAGTTTAGAAGCCGCGCGCTCACTGGCTGAAAATGATCCGATGCATCAGTCCGGTGCACGGTCTTTTAATCTGCGCCGCTGGATGATAAATGAAGGATCGCTAACCGTTTCAGTAGGGCTCTCCACAAAGCAAACAGAGCTGAGTTAAGCAAGGGGCACGTAAAATTAACATGATAGACTCTACAAGCGGCAAAGAAACCTCTGCCACCCACGCGGCCTATCTGTCTTTGCGTGAGATGATCCTCACCGGTGTGCTTCCCGCAGGTGAAAAATTAAAAATCGAGCAGTTGCGCAAGCTGCTCGAAACGGGCGCGTCTCCTGTGCGCGAGGCGCTCAGCCTTTTAACATCTGACATGTTGGTGGAGCGCATCGATCAACGTGGTTTCCGCGCAGCGCCTGCCAGCCGAGCCAATTTTGAGGAAATCCTAAATCTTCGTTGCGCACTTGAAGATATGGCCTTTCGCCAATCGATCGCGCAAGCAGATAGCGATTGGGAAGAGCGCCTTGTTTTGTCGCATCACCGCATGATACGCGCAGCCAATAAACCGAACTTCGAAATCGCACACAAAGTTTTTCACATGACGCTGCTGAGCAATGCGGCGTCGCCGATATTAGAACGGTATTGCAGTCAGCTTTATGATCTTAATATTCGGTACAGATATCTGGCAGCAGCGGCTGCGAACTATCAGCGCCGCGATATTTCAGCAGAGCACATAGACATCTTAGACGCGGCAATCGGGCGCAATGCTGATGTCGCATCAAAAGCTTTGCTCACCCATTATCGCCTCACAGGGGCTTATCTGTCGAAGCAGTTGGGCGATCTTTGATTTTGCCGATATAAATTAACTATTTGCCCTAAAATCGATATTATGCCAATCCTACTGCAAAAGTGGAGACACCCTCATGCAGCGCAATCGATTCCTCGGTGACATCTTATCAACGCTTTTTGACCGAAGCAGCACAATTAGCAACATCGATGACAGACGCGATATATTCGAATTATGCCGTGCTCTGCTCTCTGAGGAAGGTGAGGTTTCAGGCCAAAAGCTCGCCGCGACAGTGCTCAGCCGGTATCGCGCCCTTGCACCCGAAGAAAAGCCTGCGTTTTTTATATTTCTCAACGACGAGCTTGATATTGACGCGAAAGCTCTTGTGAAGCTTTCAGTGCAATATTCTGTTGATCCCACACCCGCGACATTCAAAGCCCTTTCAGCCGCCGCAGAACCCAAGCGTCAAGAACTGCTGCGCCGCTTAAACCAACCCATGGGAGCGACCACAGACATCGTTGCAATGCGTGTTGATTTGTTACGCATCGTCAAGGAGCACCCTGATCTGGCGCGAACAGATAGTGACTTTGTTCACCTGTTTCGCAGTTGGTTCAATCGTGGTTTTCTTGTGCTCAAAGCGATCAACTGGGATACGCCTGCGCGTATTCTGGACAAAATCGTCGCTTATGAAGCCGTTCATCAAATCAATGATTTGGATGATCTGCGCCGCCGCCTTTATCCACCCGATAGGCGCTGCTTTGCATTCTTCCATCCTGCCATGCCAGATGAACCATTGATATTTGTCGAGGTCGCGTTGACCCAAACCATACCTGGGTCTGTCACCAAGTTATTGTCCGAAGGACGCACGCCGCTTGAAGCTGAAGACGCGAAGATCGCAGTCTTCTATTCAATCTCCAACTGTCAAAAAGGCCTAACCCAAATCAGCTTTGGCAACCTCCTGATCAAACAAGTGGTCGCGGAGTTATCGCTCGCCTTTCCCCAGCTTGAGAATTTCGTGACCTTGTCACCAATTCCGGGCCTGAACAAATGGCTCGCGACTCAGACTAAGGATATCGAACATGGACACATCGCATCTGCGATTCTTGACCAAAGCGCCGCGCCGCAAGACATCCGCGCGATGGCCGCACGCTATTTACTGCTTGCGAAGCGCGATAACGGGATGCCGGTCGATCCGGTCACGCGCTTTCATTTAGGCAATGGGGCAGAGGTTTATGACATCCATGCCAACGCTGACACATCTGCGAACGGCCTGGCACAATCCAGTGGCGCAATGGTCAATTACCTTTATGATCTATCTCTAACAGAACGTAACCATGCAGGTTTTGCGCTGAATTCCATTGTCGCAGCAGCCAAACCCGCACGCGTTCTTTCAACGGCCACACTCTCCCTCAAGCCGAAGGAGATCACATCATGAGCAACGTTCTCTATGACGCTCTCATCGCACGTCACGCCACCAATAACGCAGTCTTTTTGGTGCTTGATGACGGAACTGAAGTTAGCTTTGCAGCGTTTGCTGCGCGCATGGCGCAACTGGCGCATGTCTTGGTGCAAGTCGGTGTCACACCGGGGGACCGTGTTGTAGTGCAGGCTCCAAAGCTGCTTGATACAATCGCGCTTTATGGCGCGGCATTACAGGCTGGCGCTGTCTACCTACCGCTCAACACTGCTTACACGAAAAGCGAGATGAAATATTTCATTGAGGATGCCACCCCTGCCCTTGTGGTGTGTGATGCACGAAACAAAGCTGACTTGGCCGATATCTGCGCTGGTAATGCAGAAATTTTGACGCTTGCTGCAGACGGCACTGGATCGTTGTCGACACAAGCGAATGACAAGCCATGCCTATTTAAAACTGTACCACGCGGTCCAGATGATTTAGCGGCTTTACTATATACTTCTGGCACAACGGGTCGTTCCAAGGGCGCGATGCTATCGCATAAAAACCTGCTCTCTAATGCCCAATCGTTAAGCGCCATTTGGCAGATTACCGACACGGATCGGCTGATCCATGCCTTACCGATTTTTCATACACATGGTTTGTTTGTCGCGATGAACACCTCACTTCTCTCTGGGACGCAAGTGCGTTTTATGGCAGCATTTGATGTGGAAGCTATAGTTGCAGAAATTCCTGCTTCTACGATGCTCATGGGGGTTCCAACATTTTATACCCGCCTCCTTGACGATACGCGCCTGACCAAAGATCTGGTTGCAAGTATGCGATTGTTTGTATCTGGTTCAGCGCCCCTTTTGGCAGAAACCCACACTGCTTTTGAAGCTCGCACGAGACACCGTATTCTTGAACGCTACGGGATGACGGAAACCAATATGATCACGTCCAACCCGTTTGAAGGCGAACGTCTTGCAGGCACTGTTGGCTATGCGTTGCCTGGAACTGAAGTCGAGATCACAGACAATGGCAAACCCGTTGTGGCAGGTGAAATTGGCATGATCGAAGTGCGCGGCGACAATGTGTTTCAGGGCTATTGGAACATGCCAGAGAAAACCGCTGAAGAACTGCGCGAGACAGGTTTTTTCATTACAGGCGACTTGGGCATCAAATCAAAAGATGGCCGTGTTTCTATCGTTGGCCGTGAAAAAGATTTGATCATTTCGGGCGGTTATAACATTTACCCCAAGGAAATCGAGGACGTCATAAACGATGTTAAAGGCGTGCTGGAAAGCGCTGTGTTCGGTGTCCCCCACGCAGACTATGGCGAAAGTGTTCTAGCCGCGATCGTCTTGGACAATACAAACCTAAGCGCCATGGATATCGCGACATCTGTTGAACCACATCTGGCACGGTTCAAACACCCACGCCGCTATATCATCACCGACGCTTTGCCACGCAATACAATGGGTAAGGTTCAAAAGAACGTGCTACGCGCGAATGCCAGCACAGGATTTGTGTCATCAATATAATATTAACGCTGTTACATCGGAAAGTGGCTTTGTTGCACAAATCGGGCTGTGTAGGATTCACTGTGTGAAACCCGCGTGATAGCTCGGGGACATGAGCAGTTGGACACCGACGAAGTACAAGACCCGGAACTGGGCAGAGTATAACCTTTCACTGAAGAAGCGGGGATCGCTTTCGATCTGGTTTGATCCAGAGATGGCGTGGGAGGCCGCACCTTCAGGGCGGCGGGGACGCCAACAAGCCTACAGCGATGCGGCGATACAAGCCTGCCTGACCCTCAAAGTGTTGTTTGGATTGCCGTTGAGGCAGACGACAGGGTTTATTGCGAGCCTTCTCAAGCTCGTCGGATTGGACTGGTCTGTCCCAGACTTCAGCACTCTATGTCGCCGTCAGAAGGCATTGTCCGTCGCGATCCCATACAAGGGCTCAGCCGGACCGCTGCACCTGTTGATAGATAGCACGGGCATCAAAGCTGAAGGCGAGGGAGAATGGAACGCCCGCAAGCACGGCGGTCCCAAACGCCGCCTGTGGCGTAAGATACATATTGGGATTGATGAACAAACACTGGAGATACGAGCAATTGAGGTCACAAGCAGCAGTATCGGGGATGCACCCATTCTGCCAGATCTGCTCAACCAAATCCCACCGGACCAAGAACTCGGCAGCGTTACAGCCGACGGAGCATACGACACACGCAAATGTCACGATGCGATTGCTGCCCGAGATGCCCATGCCGTCATACCGCCGCGCAAGAATGCCAAATTATGGAAGCCGGACACCCCCGGTGCCAGAGCGCGCAACGAAGCGGTGAGAGCCTCAAAGTATCTAGGCCGCGCACTGTGGCGACAGGTGACCGGATACCACCGCAGAAGCCGTGTTGAGACCAAGATGCATTGTGTGAAATTACTCGGTCAGCGCCTCTCAGCGCGCGACTTTGATCGCCAGGTTGCGGA
>TARA_B110000208_G_scaffold79840_1_pt1 | contig 11147 bp, 10 predicted proteins | sample TARA_B110000208 | Tara Oceans TARA_B110000208 (sample SAMEA4397426) | marine metagenome | biome: Polar Biome; feature: [SRF] surface water layer (ENVO:00010504); material: water (ENVO:00002006), including particulate matter (ENVO:01000060) such as... | depth 5 m
AAGCGTAGAAATGGAAAAGCCGCAAACGGTTCTGTAGGCAGTTATTGAATAAATACAAAGGCGGGTCTAGAAAGATTGTCACCGATAAGCGCAGAAGTTACACAGTGGCTCATAGACACCTTATCCCAGAAACGATTCACGACACATCGCAGTACGCCAACAACCGATGTGAGCTATCACACGAGTCTACGCGGATGAGAGAGCGGGCATGCGTAAGTTGAAATCGATGCATCAGGCACAGCGCTTTTTAGGGCACATGCCGCCGTTTACAGTTTCTTCAATCTGGGTCGTCACTTAGTATTGGCTGAAAACTAACGCTTTTTTAGGCAGCATGCCTTTGTGTATTGGGAAAAAGCAGCGCCGATATAAAAAGGCCGAGTCGGAATTTTTCACGATCAAGGCAGTTAATTTTTCAATGCCAAGGTAAGTGTTGTAAGTAACTATTACCCAGCGATTTAGACTTCTGCTGCCAAATAGCTTGCCTGTTTTATAGCCGCCTTAGCGTCAAGTTCCGCAGCTTTGTAGGCGCCACCAATCAACTGAACAGGCAAGTCGCTATCCAGCAACGCATCGAAAAGGCTGCGCTCAGACTGCTGGCCCGCACAAATAATAATGGTATCGACATGAAGAACTTCTGTTTTCTCCTCGCGCCTAATATGTAATCCAGCATCATCGATCTTTACATACTCAACTGCGTTAAGCATTTTTACTCCGCGCCGTGCCAACGAGAGGCGATGCGTCCATCCGGTGGTCAGCCCTAGGCCACGTCCCACTGGTGTCACCTTTCGCTGTAGTAGCCAGATCTCACGATCAGTTTTTGCAACTACAGGTTCAACACCAGTAACACCACCGCGCGGGTGGTTGTCGAAGTCAATGCCCCACTCACGCGCAAACACATTGCGATCCACTGCCCCGGAAGAGCCAGAATGACTGATCAGCTCACAAACATCGAAACCGATTCCACCGGCCCCGATTATCGCAACTTTATCGCCAACAGGCTTATTGCCATTAATCACGTCAAAATAAAGAACCGCTTTTTCATGGTTAATCCCCTCAATCTCCGGTTTGCGTGGCACGACGCCTGTAGCAATCACCACGTGATCGAACAGGCCTCTCATCAGCTGTTCGGCGGTCACCGCCTGCCCAAGCTTTAAGTCGACATCATGTAGCTCAATCACTCGTCGAAAATAGCGCAAGGTTTCGTAAAACTCTTCCTTACCGGGGATTTTTTTCGCGAGATTAAACTGCCCGCCAATTTCATCTGCCGCATCAAACAAGGTCACCTGATGCCCGCGTTCTGCGGCGATAGTCGCATAGGCAAGCCCCGCAGGTCCGGCTCCTACAACCGCGATTCGCTTCTTCAGTTTAGCTGGCCGATAGTTCAACTCTGTTTCATGACAGGCACGCGGGTTAACCAGGCAGGATGACGTAATTCGGCTAAAGGTATGGTCTAGACAGGCCTGATTACAAGCGATGCAGGTATTAATTTCGTCTTCACGACCCTCACGCGCTTTTAGCATAAAGTCACTGTCTGCAAGTAGTGGCCGCGCCATAGATACAAGATCGGCATCGCCACGGGCGAGGACGCCTTCTGCTACATCCGGCATATTAATACGGTTCGATGTAATGACAGGAATATCCAACTCCCGACGCAGACGCCCAGTGACAGACGTAAATGCCGCACGCGGCACCATCGTTGCAATTGTCGGAACTTTGCTTTCATGCCAAGTGAAATGTGTTGAGATAAGATTCGCACCCAGCGCTTCAATGCGCTTGGCCAAGGTGACAACTTCCTCCCAGCTCATACCGCCTTGCAACATATCCATTGCGGCTATTCGGAAAATAAGAATAAAGTCCTTGCCCACCGCCCGGCGCGTACGCTTAATAATTTCTAGTGCAAAACGCATTCGGTTTTCGTAACTGCCGCCGTATTCGTCTTTGCGCTGATTGGTTTTCTGCACCAGAAAGCTGGAGACGAGGTATCCCGCTGAACCGATAATCTCAACGCCGTCATATCCTGCCTTTTTCGCCAGCACTGCACATCTCACATGGTCATTGATTTGTTTTTCAACGCCTGCTGTATCTAACTCATTGGGAATAAATTTTGAAATAGGCGATTTTATAGCGGACGGCGATACCGACGCTATAGTTCTGGCCAATGGCCCAGCATGGAGAATTTGTAAGCAAATTTTTACATCGGGTGCTGTTTGATGCACGGCACTGGTGACAATTTTATGCTGATCAGCTTCGGCTTCAGTTGACAGTTTCGCATGATTTTCACTCCCGGACTCTTCATTCGGTGCAATACCACCGGTAATGATCATCCCAATCCCGCCTGCTGCACGCTCAGAATAATACGCCGCCATGCGTTCGAAACCGTTTTCAGTTTCCTCTAGACCGGTATGCATCGAACCCATGATGGCTCGGTTGCGTATCTGGGTAAAACCGAGATTCAATGGCTCAAAAAGATTAGGGTATTTCATTGCTCACCATTAATTTGCGATTAGGAAAATATCGTGTTTAGCCCGACATTTGAGAATAAGATCGATAAACACCATCTCTATGTATGCCCACGCCATCTATTGCGCCAAATCTCGCCTTAACGAGTATAGGTAGAACAAAATCTATGTCAATTGTAGAAATTTTCTTCTCCTAGCACTGAAAGCTGTCGAACGTCTGCAAATATCCACAAAGCTTCCCAGCATTAGTTAATCTAGCCGGCTATCTAGCGTTTGGTCTGCGACTCTTGAATTAATTTGAATTTCAGTCTGCAGTCCGCTCTGCCAGTACCTGCCAACATAGTTATGAACAGTTAAGCTTGAGAGGGCCATAGCCGTCGACATCGATGCGCGGAAGGAACAGCTATAGAAGCTTATGGATTGGATTTACCCTTTTAGACATAAGCAGCAAGATGGGTAAAGTAGATAAATGGACAGAGTTTACGAATCGTCACGGATACGATTTTCTCAGTTCGTTTCGCGAGCGTAAATATGCTCTCAGTTTCTGTTAGTCTTTTGAAAAACGTTCAACGCGTTGGGATTCGTAATTCTCTGACAGATCAGCAAGGTCTGCCAAAGCATCAGAATACTCTTTATGCTTCAGCATCATTTCAGTCATTTCGTTCTGCAATTTCTCAAATTCCTCACCCGATAGTTCTACTAATTCTCTTTCACTATGATACAACCCAAACCCCCTCCTAGCTTCTCGAGTCTTATGTCCTCGGAAATCGCTAAAAAATTTAGGTTCACAAACTCGACTACTTATGTAGGTTCGTATAGCAGTTCGTCTCTTACAAATAATATCGAATTTATCCGAGCTATTATTTTCATTAAAAAATGCAAATATCTCTTCCTGCTTATCCACAATCAGGCGACCGAGTAGCACTAAAGATTGTTGACGAGTTACTGTGATCTCTTCTATTGGCCTTGAAGACTTATCTCTCTGGACAGAATCATCCACCAAGGGCTGTTCGGAAGACGATTGCTTTACCAAACTTTCATCAACAGCCAATTCCTCTGCAGTCGAAGCCAAAGGAAGGCAAATAAAGATTGAAAAAAGCAATAATTCTTCAGAATATTTTAGACTCATTTAGCGCCTTAATAATTTCATAAGAGATCTTATAATAGACAAATGTGAAAAAAAAGCCAAGTAAAGGTAGTGTATCTAAACTTGAAATTCACTCACCTAAATGAATGCTTTGTACCGAAACTGATACTAATCTCTCTAGCTCACCTCAGTACTGCTTATTTTTAAGTATATAAAATTGATTTATATGACGGCTGCGACGGAACCTACTTGGACAAATGGGATGTACCCAGGGGGTGGTGACGGTTAAAAGAATTTATCAGCGCTCAGGAGCACAAGGCATGTCTGCGAGAGGTGGATTTTGCTCACTATTAGAGGAACAGTATGGAATATTAAAGAATAAGTTTACGAGCTGTTCCGGATTTGGTTTCGACAAAATAGTTGCAGCAGTCTCAATGTAAAGTTTTTGTGCTAGTGGAAGATTTGATCTTATTTCTTCTGAGGTTCCAATTGTAAACTCGCTATTTCCTGTCTTATATCCTCCCCCGATTTTTCCAGCTACTTCAAAAAGATTCCACTGCGCTAATATAACCCAATAAGCAAACTCAATAGCTTTGCCTTCCCTTTCCTGATCATCTGGATGATCTCGGTTGTAATAGCCCAATTCCTCGGCTTCCTTCATTGCTAATATTAAATCTGAGTCGTACTGCAATCCCCACTTTTTTGGCCAATATAGTCGAAACTGAACGGCAGTAATCGTATGGAGAAGATGTTCTAGAACAGTACCTAACTGACGTTTACTAGACCTTGTATGGTCCTCCCAAATATAATCAGTAGCGTATCGATCCTAACTAAAGCCTGATTGGATATTCATAATATTGACACTTGAGCTGCCAGATTTTGAAGGCTTTGAAAATGCTCTCTCAGCAAAGGGCATGATAATAATCGGTGATGTTGATTCCGATGGTAAGTTAGATATAATTAAAACAAACGCATGGATGCGTTACGCTATTACAGAGAACATTGTCGAGAAAAGAACACTCATATATTTCAAAGATTGATTTTGAATGGATTTATTCTATATAAAGTTATCTAGGGCTGAAGAGCCAGAGAAAAATGGTTACGGTTAAGAGCCTTTTTATATAGATACTCAGAAGATACTATTAGCCTTTGATCAGGTTGCACTATAAAAACAATGAACCTAAAGACTTCGAAACCACCTTCCTAGAGTAATCTTTGAAGTCTAGCTTAATACTATAAGATATCAGGCATCATAGGATGCTGTATTCATTCACCCAGAGAGATAACACATGGAAATACCAACTATAACAATCATTGATGAAGCGGACCGAAGAAAAGCTATAGTCACTTTATTGCTTGGGTTCGCTAGTGACCCTTTTATGCGCTGGTTAAATCCAAGAGCAGACCTTTATTTGGAGGCGGGGCCTTCGTTTGATGCTTTTGGTGGACGAGCTATTGATAGTGGGTCAGCCTATGTCGCAAACGAATTCGAGGGAGTTGCTCTTTGGATGCCACCTGGCGTCGAATCGGACGAGGAACGATTCATAGAAGAAGTGCTAAAATTTGTTCCAGAAACCAAGCACGAAACAATGTTCAAGGTATTAGAAGCCATGGAAGAATACCATCCAAAAGATGCCTGGTATTTGCCAATAATTGGTGTTGATCCAGCATATCAAGGCAAAGGTATTGGCTCACTTCTGATGAAAAAAGCCCTTGAAAAAGTCGATTCAGAAGGGCTTTCAGCTTATCTCGAATCTTCCAATCCCCTGAACATGTCTCTCTATAAAAGATGTGGTTTTGAGACCATGGGGCAAATTCAAATCGGAGACTGTCCTGTAATTCATCCTATGATTAGAGAGAAAAAATAAAACCCTTTCAGTTCCCGATTTGAACCATTCTGATTTACGGGAGCAACGGTTGGGCGATTTTTGAAAAAGTGATGCTCTGGCGCATACAGCTACCTAAGGCTGAAGCGCCAGGGGATGGGCATTGAACGCCCCTGCTAATAAAATAAGTAGACGGAATAATGCTTTTTGGGTGGGTGAGTTGATAATAACTATCAATACTAACTAACCGTTCGAACACAACAGTATATACAGGGGCGCAATGGAACCATTCTGACTTATCGGGTGTGCCCCCTAGAGAGAAGCGCTGGCCGGGCGAATACTGGCAAACAGAGGCACACCTACTTCAAGCGTACTTGAAACCGCGGTTGAAATACAAACCACCAGTCTACTGAGAGATTCCTAACGTGCAAATTAAGTGGTTACTGGACAACAGGATGGTCGATCTTATTTATAGCCAGGGAGAGCATTGCGAGCTTGTAGAGCCTGCTAGTGGCCAGCTCGCTGCAGTGTCGCCTGATGGCAACATGGTTAAGAGTTCGCCCGATGAATTGGATTGCTATCTGTTGAATAACGATAGGACGGATCGAGGCCTAGCTAAGGATCGTCTTCGTAGCTTCTGGGAAGACCCATAAAAGAGATGGATAACAAAACTATTTAGAGGTACTTCAAGGGATACTTCTACAATAACTAATATATATTCGTATATATAACAGGGCTTTAATCTAAGCATTCACCCCCCCACCCCAACAGCAGCACTGTATTTTACTTTGGAAGCTTTATTTAAACCTTCAAATCTATGTGCTGAGCTCTTGATAATCTACTTCATTCGAATTAACTCTTTCCAGCTATCAGAGAGCGGGCCAATTTTTAAAAATTGACTTCGCTTCTTTATCTTCGGTTTAGCCGTGCCAGCGAGCTCCGTCTTTACCCCTTGATCGTGGTAAACAGCACCACTGTAAATAGCACCCAAATGTTTAAGAAAGTCGGCACCGACATCTAGATGCACATGGTCCTGATAGGAGTATCAGTATTGATCACCGATGTCTGTCGGCCATAGTCTATATAGGCCGCTTGTGCGTGTTTCTTATTCCAATGGGTAGGAGTTTCTCATCAGACCATTCCACCATGGCGAAAGCCGGTACAATGGATACAAACACGCTGATAAATTCAAACTCTGGCATGACAAACCTAAGACGAATTATTCGGACTCGTTGATATTCTCCAGCTAGATCCCGCTCTTGATGTCCATCACCTTATCCGGATCTCCGCGGAAAATGATGTAGCTGATGGTGTCGGTCGTGATTTCATGCCAGCCATGTGGCATGCCCTTTGGAATGATCGCTATGTCGCCGGGCTCCACTTTCTGTAACACAACTCCAAGAACTTCGCCTCTCTCCATGGGGCCCAGAAGTGCACTGTTACTGCTTTTCATGTCTACGAATTCGCCGCCGGTGACCATGGTGCCTTCCCCGCTTACGATATAGTAAATCTCATCCATTGTAGGATGGGCGATGCCGGTCTCAATATCTCCAACCTCCTTCTTGCTGCGCTGCACCACCGAGACACCTAAGTTCTCCTCACCGACATCAATGTGTCGCATTACAATGTCGCTGATGGTACGACCTTCAGCTAGCCGCTCGAGTCCCTGTTGCAAGGTAGCACTCACTTCGGCTTTTGAAATGATAGTGGAGCCGCCTTCGTGATCGTCGGCAAAGGCATTAACCGAAACTATAGCGGCGATGAGGGTCAGCAGTTTTCTAACCGGTGTTGTCTTCATTCTTCTGTCCTTCCTTTCTAATTATTCTTCAGCTATTGATTTTCATTTGATTCCGAAAAATAGTGATCAATGAGGTCTAAACGAGGAAACTACACTCTCTTCCCTTTTACTTTTAGAGCCAACATATCCTGACTATCTGTATCACGGACGCACTTCTCACGATCATAAGTTGTAAAGTTGTGAGTATCCCCTGCAATCTCATCGGTAGCCCTTCAAGAGAGACTTGCGTTCTAAAGAAATAACGAAGCCTTAACCTACAAATACATTGTGCTTTTTTGGTAAATTCAGCTTGTGGTAGCTCGGGCGGCCTCCGCTATCTCGTTTTTTAATAAAGCGTGCAATGAAATACCTCGCGCCGCTAATACCCGTTGACGAAAGAAATAATAAATCGGTCCCAACAAAAGCAAACAAAAGTATCCCAATGCAGGCGCTGTGTTGTCTCTTACGGCAATGAAGATAAACAATATTCCAACAATGATATTAACCACCGCTGTTATCCATAATGTTGATTTACTTAGTTTAAAATGGGCGTTCTCGTAGTGTTGCGGTAACTTTTTTGGTAAGCGAACAAGCGCGACCCCCCAAATTATACCGTAAAGCATATAGCCGATTACGGAGACCGAGGCGTACTGCCTTATATTTCCTTGAAGAGCAATACCCATCAAAATGATAAGAGCAACTATTATAATGGCCGTGTTTGGCTCGCCGGTACGAGTACTAACCCTGCTCAAAAATTCTGGATATATTTTATTCCTTGCAACAGCAAAAATAGAACGCGAACAAGTAATCAAAATCATATTTATCGATGTTATTGCCGCTAGCAACGCCGATATGGTGATCGCTATTGAATACCATTCGGGTAAGAAGGTCGCTGCGGCTGCGCTAAGTGGCGCGACGATTGAGCCGAGTTCCTGCCATGGGATAAGGCCAGGCAAAACGAAGGTAACTGATGTGTAAACAAACGCTACGATGATAAAAGAATAAAAGGTAATTAAAGGAATATTCTTAGCAGGATTCTTTATCTCTTCGGTAATTGATAACAGCATTGCAAAACCGGTGTAAGAGAAATAGGCGGGTACGGCAACCGAAATCACCACCCCCCATCCCATAGGAGCAATAGGCGTTAACAACTCAATGTCTATATAGAATAGCCCGCCAATGGCTAAAATCAGCAGGGCACTGATGAAGAATGAAACCATCGCCATTTGAAGTTTTACGCTAGAACGAATTCCCAGTAAGTTTATGGCCATCATCATCAGCACTGACACACTCGCAACAATAACCCTATTAGCCTCTGGGGCAAAATAACTAAAATAGTCGGCAAATCCATAGGCTAAAATTGGGCCCCCAACTAATGCGCCAATCATGGCTGCCCAAACTTTAAGAAACCCAAGCATTGGATGAAGAACTGTGCTGGTAAATACGTAATCCGCTGCGCTAACCGGCAAAATTCCACCTACCTGTGCAGCGATTAACGTGTTAAAGAAAGCTGGAATCAGAGCTATCAAATAAGCAAAAAAAACAGCGGGGCCCGCGACGCCAGCCAAACTACCAGGCAGAATAAAAATAGATGCACCGATAACATTACCGATTAAGAGAAAAACAGCCCCGACAAGCCCTATCTTTCGCTGAAGGCGAATATTACTCATTCCGTAAATCCTTTCTATAAGCTATGTAGAGGCCTATTTGTGCATAAGAATTATGAGCTTGGAAGATCTTTTTTAAATTTTATAATCCCACTTTTCAATACGCGAGTGAACTCTTCGATATGCGCTTCAGTGGTTGCTGTAGATAGGCAGCCTGTCATGCCAGACCCCATCCAAATACCATGACTAATTAAATACCTTCGAAAACGATCCATAAAAAGAATCTCTTCATCTGTTGAAGCTATATCGGCAAAGTGGTGCATTGGCCGTTTGTGAAATCTCAGGGCAAATAGCGATCCTTTCCCGGTCACTTGCCCATGTATATTGAGTTCACTGAAAATTTCTGAGACTCTACCTCGCAAGGAGTGCGCAGCTTGGTTTAGCTGTTCGAATTTCTCCTCAGTCATTTCGTTCATTGCAGCCTTTCCAGCAACCATAGTAATCGGGTTACCGTTGAAGGTTCCGCCGTGCGGAAGCCTAGCCGCTTGTCCGCCCTGAGGCTCAAAAACCGACATTACATCTTTCCTACCTGCTACTGCGCCGACTGGAAAACCACCACCAATGATTTTGCCCAAGCTTGTGATGTCAGGTTTAATACCAAACATTCCCTGCCCACCAGAGTGTCCTAAGCGAAAACTGATAACTTCATCAACCGCTAACAGAATTTTGTGCGTTTTAGTTAGCTTTACGAGAGCCTGCAGGTATTCACTTGATGGTGACACCATTCCCATTGTTTGTGGCATTAGATCAATCATGATGCATGCTAAGCTACCAGCATATTTATTAATTAGCGCTTCAGTGGCTTCAATTTCATTGAATGGCAATGTTATTACTTCATCGAGCACTGAGTTTGGGGTTCCAAAGCTATAGGCCGTAGAAATAGGTGTACTGCCATTGCGATCTTTTGGGCGATTTTTTAGGCTAACTTCTGCAAAATCATAAGAGCCGTGATACAGCCCTTCGATTTTCGCTATTTTAGGTTTTCCTGTAAAAGCTCGCGCTGCTTTAAGCATATTCATTACTGCTTCTGAGCCGGAATTACAAAATCTGATTTGTTCGAATGAATCAACCCGGTCGCAGAGTAATTCAGCTAGCTCGATTTCTGACTCAGTGGTAAAAGAGCATGCCGTACCCTTTTGCATTTGAGAAAGCACAGCCTCTTGAACGGGTTTAAAAGCATGCCCGTGTATAAGAGATGTATAATTATTATTAAAATCAATGTAGCGATTATTGTCGACATCTATTACTTCTGCGCCAGATGCGTGATCTAGATAAATAGGGTAAGGCTTTATTGCGATAGTTGTTCGGCTATTACCATCAGGTAGTACTTTGCGGGCCCGTTGATAAAGAGCCGCAGACTTAGATTTTAGATCAGGATAAGCCATATTCATTTCCCGAAAATTTACAGTTTTAATGTTAATTACTTGAAGATAACCAATCTAGCTCTAAAAAACATCAACCATAAGTAATCATTCCCTACAATAGTGTGTATCGGGGTGCACGGATCCACTCCAACTTGTCCGCGTGTGCCTATAGGACGGGTTACTAGGAAACTGGGGGGTGGCTGCGCCGAGGCTAAGGCTAAGGCCCAAAATGCTTACTTTTAAAAGATCGTAATCTAGACCATTTAAACAAATGTCTTGTCACAACCACCCTGTTTAGATGCTATTCAGCTCGAAATATTGAGCCGGACCAAGTCAAAGCCTCTAGGGAAATATGACTCTCCGTCGAAACATTACCTTCCTTTGAATCACGGCCTCTCATGCTTAATTTCCATTCATTCTTGCCATCTTTTTTCCAGGTACCTTTTTGAAAACCTATCGATCTCGAACCATCAGGAAGGAAGCCTTCACCAGCCCAACTAATTTCCCCTGAATCAGCATCAGGGTCTTTGATATTTATGGATACCGTTAAAGACCCGAACACAGCGCCATAAACATCGATATCACCTTCTGACTCCCAGTTAGATACCTCTACTAAATTATCTTCACCGTCTCTCGAGAAAGAGGAACCTTTGTGTTTTAGTTGAAAGTCAGCTATTTTTTCCGCCATGTTAAAATCCTCATAGTTAATGTTTTTAAAACAATCAAAAGAATACTGTTTCTGATATTTATTTTCTACCTAAAACATTTAATAAAATTATTACAATTATTTTTCCACTTCCCCTTTTTGTAAGGATCGTTTACATTAATATATATAGTTGCAATAGAGCCTGGCTAACTCACTAGGGTGCTCCCTTAGAGCGAGTTACTGACTAAATGGTTTCGGATAATAATGGGGCAGCGACCATATTCAGAGCGTAATTCCACCAAACGGGTTTGTTTATTTTTT
>TARA_B110000208_G_scaffold57684_2_pt1 | contig 11144 bp, 1 predicted proteins | sample TARA_B110000208 | Tara Oceans TARA_B110000208 (sample SAMEA4397426) | marine metagenome | biome: Polar Biome; feature: [SRF] surface water layer (ENVO:00010504); material: water (ENVO:00002006), including particulate matter (ENVO:01000060) such as... | depth 5 m
TGTTGCGTGTCTCTCCAGGTTGGTTCTTCTTTGTGGGGAGCTGCGCGCTTGGCGCCGCGGCCTTCTCCGAATCATTGGCGAAGCGCAACAACAACGCCATGGGATTCACCTCGCGATCACTCCAGTCAAAATCGGCAAGGCTGTCGATATCATCCGTCGCAACAACCTCACCGAGATCAAGGCGACCTCCCGTGGACACATCTGCTGCTTCAAGGATGCGCCAGAAGCATGCGCGTCGCCACCCAGTCGCGATGTTTTGGAGGCAAAGCTGTGAGAACTGCGTGGTCTCCGTCTCAATGCCTTTGCTTACGAGCCACCCCAGCACGTCACCAGCGAGGCTGCGTTCGATCGTGCTCGGCCGTGGGCTGCGCCGCGCCGCGGTGGCGTAGAGCTCTGAGACGAGACCTTTCGCCTCTGGAGTGAGGATGATCACGAGAGATTGACCGTGTTCGATTCCTCGCATGCGGTAAGCCGCTTGCACGAAATCGCGGAAGACCATGTCTTTGCCCAACGTGATCGCTAGGAGAAGAAGAAGAAAGCGAAAACGAAAACAAGTGAGCACACAAAGAAGAGAGGGCAAGACTTAGTAGAAGGTGGGGGTTGGGGAGAGAAAAGAGAGAGCGCGCACGACACAACACTCGCACCTGCTTTCGCATCGTACACTTGTTTGATGTCAGTGCCGGTGCAATGGACTTGATCGTAGAAACTAAAACGTTCGCGCCACTCGAGGCCGCATTCCTTCAGCCGCATGCAATCGTACCGTCCTTTGTACTTCGTGCGAACGAGAATCATCTTGAATGGGGTGAAGGGGAAGGGATGAAGAGAAGAAGAAGACAGAGAAAGAGAAAGCGAAAGAAGTGAGCACTTAGGATTCCTAGTACTAGGAACCTAGTTCTAAAGAGAGCGCGTATGACACGACACACGCACCTGCTCATCACGCGAGTCGAGGTAGACACACCCCTTCATATCAGCCAGCCCGTTGTCGAGCAGGAAGCGCGCGACCTCCTCGTTGTCAAATCCCGTCACGAGCGCGCCAGAATCGATGAGTGCGTGGAAACTATTCGTCGCAACCATGCGCAGCAGCTTCACGACACCCCAATCTGATCCGAGTTCAAGAACCGTGGTGATTGCGGGATCGCTCAGCGTCTGCAGCATCCGCCCATCGCTTCCACTCTCGAACGCGCAGGGGAAGATCTCACGATCATGCGCAGCGCCCGCAATGTCCGTGCCGCTCAACTCGGGGTGAGCCTCCACTTCTTTGCTCGTCACGCCCTCGCGCGGCAGCAAATCGCTTGGGGTTCCTGAGAAGCCGCAGCGCGTGCCGAAAATCATCGATGAGCCGAGCTCCTGCCCGCTCGCGGACATCTTTACGCCTTGCGACGCTTGGACGGAGGGGAAGACAACCTTTTGGAGGAATGCAAAGATAACTTGCGAGGAGTGCTTCCACAGCTTGAACAAACCCTTGATCTGCCGGGGCTCTGACTCTTGAAACACATCGAGCGCAAGCGGGCGTACTGGCGCGGATCCGCCGCCAAGACCGCCGCCATCGATGCTCGTGTGAGCTCCGCTACGCCGCGCGTACTCCGCGATGATGATTTCAAAAGGGCGCTTGATGTAGGATTCGAAGAGAACAAACTGCGGACGCGTCGCGAGGGTCCCACTCTCCTTCGTTAGTTCATCTTTCATCATTCGCGTCGTCTCCGAGACGTTCTCGAGGCGCATGCCTTCGTGGAGATACGCAGCAACGGTGAGACCGATGATGATATCTGGATGAGCAAACTCCGCGGCGGGGGATGGCACGTCCTTTCCCATGAATGGAACCGCGCAATATTTACGCGAGGCCAAGCCGTTGTGCTTTCCTTCGTCCAGCTCTGTTTGTGTGAGCAAACCGTAGGTAACTCGATTGATCTTAGACATCGCGTGGGGCAAGTAGACAGAGATCCAACCATAACCGAGGTTCAGCAACTTCATCGCTAGAGGAGTCGCGTTCGATTCGAGATGACGCTTCACGGCATCACTGCATCGAAAGGGCCCACGGAGACTGTATTCCTTCACCAGCTCAACGTCGAGGGGCTCACCACGCTTGCAAAGGTGCTCATCCACGCCACCGTCCTCTCCGAAGAGACCGTGGTCCCGGAACCATACGATAAGGACGTCTGTCATCACGGGTGCAAGCGCTTGATGGTACCACGCTTTATCAAGCAGCACAACGTGTGGTGAGTTTTGAATCTTGTACTCGAGGAGCCCTGCCTCAAGCACGGCTTTGACTTGCGGAACAAAACCTGCGACGAGCGGATCAACCGTTCCATCCCCCGATCCCGCGCCGCCGCTTGGTTTGCGGGGTGATAATGATTCGAAGAGTGTGTCCTCTTTCGTCGCACTGCTCCCCCCTCCTTTGCCGCTCGAGCTCGAGGAGTGAGGCGATGCGCCAAGACCTTCGCTTGCTTTGAACACAACGCCGAGCATGAAGATTGCCAACGTCCATCGTTCACCATTCGTCTCTCCGCAGATGCCGAGATCCATCACGACCTTTGGTCCAACCGGGAAGTTGAGCTCCGATTTCAACGGGTGAAGGAGCATGTCAACTTCGTCCAGGAGTAGAACGCCCCGCTCTTGCCTCCCAAAGAGGCCAACTGCTTTCGCAAGAATATTCGCAACGCGTGCCGTATCGACAACTTTCGTGGCTCGCTCATTCTTATCGACAACTTTTGCGCTCATGGACGTCTTCATGAGCGCGTCGAGCTGCGTCGTTGCGCCGCTCGGGTCATCATCTTTGTCAGGCCCCCGACGCGCGAGATCAGCGATACCCGTCTTCCAGCTGTGCATCCCCGCGAGAACCTTGAGCATGAGCGACTTGATGGAGGTTGGGGTTGAGACAAGCACGCCGCGCGCTTTCCGTACAAATTCCAGCTTCGTAAGGAGTTGTGAAGCATCATGAACAGCCATGCATGCCCACTTACCTGTCGGGCTGCAAGATGACCGCTGGAAGTGCATCGTAAACACAGGCTTTGCCATTGGCCCGACAAAGCACGACCAGAGCACGCCGCGCATCGCAGTGGCGAGAGCATTTGGAACGGCTTGAACCACAAGACGGTCGCCGTCGGCGAGGATGAGCGCAAGAAGCGGGCAAAGCACAGTCGTCTTTCCGCCACCCATGATCATCTGGCGACACGAGGAGACATCATTCACCGCACCGCACGTCACGAGACCGCTCCGATCGGTTCCTTGCATTGCAGCGAATTCAGGGCCGTACGAAAATTGCTCAATAGTGTCCACCTGCGAGCCTCGCATTGTCCAACCATTAATGAACTCTATCGCAAGGAAGCGTGGGTCGAGATTGAGGTTGTCTTGAATCCCCTCCGCTTTTGGCTCACGCCATGCATGCGCGCGCTTCATGCAGATGGTCCCCGCCACGGATGCGGAGGCGTTGATGATCTGATTGATGCGATCATGGTTGTACGCCCCGGTTCGTGTGTTTGCCCTGAGCGGAGCGACGAGCTTCGAGAGCAGCTTGATGACCTGGTTCTTCACCATCTGGAGTTGTGAGATGAAATTGACACGCAGCATCTTCTGCAACACCAACTCCTGCACGGAGCGAAAGACTTCACGCGACAGAAACGGGTTCGCACGCGTGACATCCCTGTACGCTTGTGACGAAGGCATCGCTGCACAGAGCTGGTCATCCACAATCGAAAGCTCGGTACCTTTGATGCGCAGGAGTTCAAAACGCAAAGCGGCGTCCAATTTCTCGTCGGTATTACCCTCGAGGTTATCGATGGACATGACTAGATTTTCGATCGTCTCGCACGCAGCTCCCATCTTCCGTTTTTGACCGGCAATGAGATCGGCGATGCTCACATTCAGTTCGCGAAGCTCATCGATTGCGCTCGCACGCCAGAACTCGAGCACGTCGTCAAAAGTAGCAGCACCGCCCAGCTTTCCTTTCTCGGCATCACTCAGCGAACTCGCGCCACCGTTCAGCGCGGCCTTCAGCAGCGACTGGCCGCTCACAGGTACTTCTGCAAAGTGACCCGCATCGTGAAGGAGGTTCAGTCCAATCTTTTCGCTCGCGCGATGGCTATCCCCGAGTGCGGTGACGGACCCACGGAAGCGCGAGAGCATCTCGGTTCCGATGTACCCGCCACTGGAGGAAACCGCGTCGATGTCGAATGGCAGCGTGCTCAAGATCTTACTCTTAGTTGAATGACTTGATGCCGCAGCGGAGACCTTCCCAATCGCGGCATCCAACGCGGTGCAGGACTTCGGGAAGCAAATCGTTTCATCGTCAAAGTCTGCCGTCGCGCGGAGGACTACTTGCTTCCGCACGCCGTCTTTGATGTTCAACGTGACCATCGTGTGGTGCCGCGCTTCATCGTATTGCGTGCTGCCGTCAGCGTGGGGGTTGAAGGCGGGCATTTCAACAGTCGCGCCCTCGCGAAACTGCATATCACCCTCACAAATCGCAAAGGTTCGCGTGGAGGCGAACTTGTCAATGACCGACACGACTTCTGCAAGGAACTCAGCAAGAAGAGGCGGTTGATCTGGAACTGCAGTAGCTGGAGGATCGTGCGCGCGCTTCACCTTTTTTTCCCAATCCAGTTGTGCGTCCGTCTTCGACGACGTCCCTGTCTTAAGAAACTCCAAAGCATTCGTCGAACCCTCCAGCGGCGCGTTCATCAAGTCCTTCAACTTCGGCAACGACGCGCGAAGCTCATCCGCATCCGGAGCAGCAATTCTCGCAATGACACCAAGCGCGTTCATGTCGTCTGCGTTCACTTCGTTCTTCCCTTGGCTGCTGAGTTTGACATAAAGCTGCCGCGCGAGCATGGAAGCGAGGTTGGGTCCTCCCGCACCGATTTCCTCGTGCTGCCCCGACGCGAGAAGGTACAGCCCGAGCCAACCGACTTTCGACTTTGCTCCCGAGACTTCTTCTTTCCACATCGCCGCGATCAGTCCGGCACACGTCCACGGTTTCCCTCCGGTGAGAGTGAGGTCGAGGTAGAGATTGGTTTGGTTCAAAACGTTGCTCATCGCAGACATCACGCTTGTTTCAGCAGACACCCGCTGTGCTGCGTATTCAAATGTGCTGCCACCGCTTTTGGAGATGCTGTCGGGTCCAGTGACCCACGTCGGTGGGGGCGGCAACTCGGAGTGGTCGTTATCACGAGTAAGCGCGGCGATGACCCACTCAATTCTTGCATCGAGCATCCCCGTAGTGACCCCCGCCTTGGTGCCGTCCGCTGCCATTTCTTTACTCGCTGCCGTATCGTGTTCTTCTTCTTCTTTCGGAATCCACCGCGCCGCGAACGTATGCTCTTCTTCAAGAGTGAGGCGACACTCTGCGCTAATGTGCGCGAGCCGCTCAATGTACATCTGATACAGCTCCTTGGCCTTCTTTGACGTAGCCATCTTGAGGTAGCACCGGTCCACGTCGGGGGAGAACCCCAATGTAACTAGAAGATTGAGGTTGCACGCCACGCTATCCGGATGCCAATCAGGACCCTTATCCTTAGCTGCAAAGGGCCCGATTTGGTTGAACTCCCACACAGCATTACGCTCGCTCGCGGAGAGAGGCATGTCCGTCATTGACTGACGGATAGTGGCCATTGCCATCCCGTAATTGCGCTGCATGAGTTGCAGATACGCCCACGTGACGCAGTTCTCCCACGTCGTCTGAAGCATGAAGTCGTAGGACACATGGATGTCGTACGATGCGATCGGTTTGCCGCTCTTGTTTTCCGCAGAGCGGAACGGGATGATGAGGGAGGACCACGGCGCGAGTTCCATGACCGGTCGATAGAGCGCGCACGTCGGGACGAGCAGCTTCAATTCGCCAACAACGTTGCTAAGGACGATGGAATGCGGTGCGCCGTTAAGAATCTCCGCGAGACGACTGTTCGCGTGCTCACCATAGACCTCTGGTTCCGTATGTAAGAACCACCCAGAGTACTCGTTACTGTGCACACGGGCGGCACCACCCGCATCTTCTCCCGCCATGAGCTTGATGCTGAACGAGAGCTCGAGGCGAGGAAGTTCGATGAGGATCTCATCCGCTCGTATCGCGGCGGTGCTATCTTCTTTCAGTGGCGCCCAGCACAAGATCCATCCAATGTTCTCGACGCGTTTTAGAATCGATGCAATCCGGATCGGAAGTGCTGGAGTCGATTCTCCGCCATGTCCAACGTTCACGAGGCGCCATTTCGCGCCACTCTTTGCGTCGATGCGAATGATTTCCGTTCGCTCCGCGGTGATGTGGACTTCGCACGAGTAGCGAAGCGGAACCGCGGGGGACTTGATCTGAGATGGGTTCCGTGGCTCGCCATACAACACCGTTTCGGTACAGTACCTCTCGGGGAAGGTCACAACGGGCATCTTCTTCCCAAAGGGCTTCACGAGTTCAATCTCTAAAGGAGACAGTGGATCTGGACGCTTCAATGCCGCGCGCGCTTTGTCCGCAGTGGTCCAAAATAATTGGGCTTTCAACAGGGCTTCTGGGATCACTCCTTGAAGGCACTGCGGCGGCACAAAACGTTGGCGTTCATTCAGATCGAGCTTGTTGCATCCGCGAATGATGTCCACGGAGCAGCCATCGTCGTACACTTTCGCACCAGCGGGGTTCCCTGCTTGGAAACGAATAGCAGGAGGAGGCGGCAGCGCTTTCGGATCCGGAAGATGAAGGCCAAGGTCTGCGACGCAACGCCTAGAGTCGCTCGTCCAGTTGACAACTTTGTAGCACCGCCGCGCATGCTCAACAAGAGACCACACTTCGAGATACTCCTGCTCTTGCGTCTCCTCCAGCGCCTCGGTGCCGTCGTAGTGTTTGAGCTGGTGCCAGACGCCACCTCCCGCCTTGACGACGATCAATTCTGCTGAATAGCCCCATTTTTCAATGGAATTATCACTCGAAAAGGTAAAGAACAGAGGCTTGAACTTCTCCTCTTCTCCGGATCCCTTTTCCACCGTACGCCACAGCGAATCGGGGACTTCCCACGCATTCTCTGTGCTCAATGCGCGCATTTCCTTGTCCGAGATCTCAGGCTTTGCGATCTTCTCACTTGTCGGTCGCCAGCCGTCCGAGCTGCTCTCTCCCACGGGGACACCTGTCCACGAGTCGACATATCCTGCGAGTTGTTTCGCTGCGTCAAGCTTCTTTCCGACCCCAGCCTCTGCGGCTGCTCGGCTATCCCACAACACCACTGGGTCGTTATTTTTCTCAGTCGCACATCGTGGATCCCAGACGAGGAGCACTTTAACAACATGAGCTTTCGTTGGAAGTAAACGGATCTCGTGAATCTCTTTCGTGTCTGATTTGTACGGATGAACGGACTTCATTTTCGGGGTGTAGCGAGTTGAATCAACAGGCGCGACCAGGAGCTTCCGCGGTTCGCCCGCATCGAAAGTCTGTTGCTGCCAACCGACGGGAATGAAGATCCCGCTCTTTGTTGATACCGGGAGTTTCATGCCAGACGCGGTCATCATCTTCGTCGCCGCTGCCCAATCGTCGCCAACGTAGTCATCATCTTCATCGACCTCTTCTTCCCCGGCGTGCGGTGTAAGCAACTCGCGGAGACGCTCTTCGTTCGCGCCACCGAATGCTTCCGTCACCTCACCACCTTGAAAGCATTCAAAGTACGGAACACGCCATCCTATTTTTCTGAAAGGCGTGAGCTCTGCGTTTGCGCGAATCTTGCAATGGTCATCGTCCGCGTTGATCTTGACAAACGCGACGTTGGGGAACTCATCGGCGAATGCTGAGAAAATTGGGGCAACGCGCATGCAATTGCCATCCGACGGGATCATCGTGTGTAAGACGATGAACTTCCCTTTCGAGGTGAGCTCATCTAGTAAAGACTTGAGCTTCGATCCCTTCTCCGCGTGTCGGACACGTTCGAAACGGTAGCCATTCTGATACGCCACACCTTCAAACTCAACCTTATTGAGCTGCGTCCCTGACTCCTCGAGGATATGCACGCCGCCCGGAAGCTTGACCATTTCCTGTGGTTTCGCGGGGGACCACAGCGTGAGCTCCATGCCCATCGTATCGATGAAGATCCGGCGCATTGCGCTACCCGCACCGCCCGTGATGATCGAGCAGTGGGGGGTGGAGTCCATGACGAGGTCATAGCAGCTGTTGCGTACGAAAGCGGCGGGGACCGCTTGCGTCGTTCCGTTACCGCTGGAAACAACGGCAGTTTGAATATCGACGGAGATATGAACGGGCGTACCTTTCTCTTTCCGCACATGCCACACTCCGGGTGAGGCGGAGTCTTCTCTGATCACGTTGCCGAGTTCGAAGTCAGGATCGCGGAACACGGTGCGGCAGACCGTAATGAGGACATGATGCTTCTGCTCGTCGCTGCAACTGCGCATCGATGCCACGACGCGACCCCTCATCGCGGCGACGCACTCGAGAAAAAGAGCGTCGCCACAAAGGAGCGATCCGGCGGCCTCATCGGAGGAATCTCCGCACGCGGCGACGACTGTTCCGTATTCAGATAGTTTGCCCGCAGCGGTGAGCACTTTCGCGGCAGAGCCCTTCCCGCGCTCCTCATCAAATGCAGCACACCGCGCCTCAGTTGGCCGGCGCAGCAGCGCACGCGCTAGCGAATCACGGTCATACGACGACATGCTTCCCGATGCGACGACAGTTTCACGGCCAAACTCATGGTATGTCGTGACGTAGATCAGCGCACTGAGCGCATCTGTGATGTCGCGCCCTTGCTGCTCCGCGTCATCGAAGTCAAAAGATGCGGATGCAAACAACATAGCGAGGTGAGCTTTGAAGATGCATACGATCGGTGTCTTGCGGTCCACAGCGCCGGCGCCCTCCGCAGCGTTCGCCCACGCCTTGAGAGCGGAGCGGAGCGTCCCGACACCTTCCGAGCGCAGCAACGTGGAAAGGGCGACCATCGCAGGCGAGTCTTGCGACGCCCCCGCAGCGATAGCGAAGCGCTCGACGAGCACAGCGAGTCGCAAGAGGTAGAGAACGATCTCAACGGATTTGGATTCGAACTCATCTCCCGCAATCGCGAGCGCTCCCGCGAGAAGCGAAGCGAGCGCATTGACCACCGCATCTGGCATGTGCGTCATTTCCTTCATCAGCAGCCCCTCATCGCACCCGAGCAAGGCACGCCCCGCGACGGTGGGCTCAACAGGAATCCGCGTAATAGCAGAGCGTGAATCGGCGCCTCGATTGCTCTGGTGCGGCTCAAACAGCACGGCGTGAATGAGCTGACGCAATTGGAGGTTGAAGAGACGCGAAACATTTCCGGTCGCGAAGAACCGTAGCACGAGCGGAATCCGTATGTACGGAGTCGTAAGACTCGTCAACAAGATCTCGGAATCCTCAGAGCTCAGCTTGCCATCGAAAAGCGGCAGCGCAAAGGCGTGGAGGACATCGTCTTCGACATGCACTTCGTTCAGCTTCTTCACGCTCGGGACATTGCCGCTCACCTTGCCTCGCGCGGGATGGCCAGGAGGCAGTGTTGATTTCAGAGAAAACGCCGAACTTTCAAGCGATGCCGGCGACTGCGTCGGACCTTCATTCACACGATTTTCACCGAAGCGGCACAGCTTCCCGAGGACGCTGACTGCAACACTGAAGACCTTGCCTCCCGCTTGAGGGGTGTCGAGCTTCGTGCTCTGAATGTCGATCCACAGCGGTGTGTTCTTCGAGTGCTTTGCGAGATCAAGCGTGGTGTACGGGTCAGCTCCACTTCGGGGCGGCACCATTGGCGCGTACTCTCGATCCTCGCCACCCTTACCCGCAGCCTTCGTCGTGAACTCAAAGACACAGGCCTTGAGCAACAACAAGCAGTCACGCGCCATGTAATGGTCCGGCGCCAGCACCGCGAGCTTGTTCACAAACGTGGCCTTGTTTTCATTCGCTGGATACGACGAACCGCCTTCGATGTTTGTGAAGTAAGGCTCGTCGTTCATGCGATGCATCTCGCTCGGCGTCAGCGGAACCGCGATTGGGCATGGCGGGAAGCGATAGCGATCCGCGCCTAGCCACCCCATTCGAAAGTCTTCCTCCGTGAACGAATTCACTTCATCTACATATCGGGTATACCCATAGGTAGCCATGAAAGCAACTTTACGCATCCCTCCAGCGCCTCCACTACCAGAAGCGCTCCCACCAGGCGCGTACTTGTACATCGCATACTTTGCGAGGAGTGCATCGTCCTCTGGGAAGGCCGTGGGCTCGGCTGTAGATCCGCACTGCTCGCTCCAACGCACGCTGCATGCTTCGAAAGCGCTCTTGTCCCCCGATGCGATTGGGTCGTACGGACCGCTTTGCACAGCGCGCTGGAGCGCGTCGACGAAGCACACAGTAGGATCGGAGTTTGCGTTGCAGCGAAAGGAAACCTTCTTGTCATTATCCGGCGGTTCGTTGCCGTAGAAGCTGTAGAGCTGACCGCCGGGGTGCTGCTCTTCAATCTTCTCGAAATAGTGCGCGACGCGCGCGCGTGCCTTCACGAAGCACGGTGCCTCACACGGAAGCAAACCTGTGACTTCGAGCGAATCGAAAGTGAACACAGCGCCGCTGCGATCGGAGATCTTCATGTGGAACGCGAAACCCGCTTGCTGCTTCAACACCGAGTTCGCATCGACCCGCGTCTTTCCATTGAGAAGATCGCGGAACGCGGAGCTTTCTGATCCGCGCGTCGTCCGCAAATCCGTGTCACTCGGATCGCTGCGAAGGACGACCTCGAAGCAGGCCCACATCACGACGCCTGTGATGATGTTTGATGAACGCGTGGCGCGGTCGTTGCTCCCGATTGACGCGACCGCGACAGAAAAGTGCGCGATGAGGGTCGAGAGCAGCACGAGTGCTCCCTCGCGCATCGATTCACTTGGTGCAGCGCCCCACAGTGTGGGAGAATCTTCGCCGCTTGGGATCGAAGCTTCCATCGTATCGCAGAAGACGATACGAAGCACCGACAGCGCCTCGAGGACGCCGCGGCCAGGCTCACGCTCTTCGCGGAGCCGAACAACCACATCGTGCACGTTTTGGAGATACGCAAGAAGTCCCGTGAAGTCACGCGGTGCTTTATTTTTGTCCGTGACGCCGACGATGTTGATTCCCGGGCGCACCTTGTGCGCGATGTCCTTGCTTGCAAAGATGAGCTCGTCGCGGAGCC
>TARA_B110000208_G_scaffold113005_1_pt1 | contig 11108 bp, 8 predicted proteins | sample TARA_B110000208 | Tara Oceans TARA_B110000208 (sample SAMEA4397426) | marine metagenome | biome: Polar Biome; feature: [SRF] surface water layer (ENVO:00010504); material: water (ENVO:00002006), including particulate matter (ENVO:01000060) such as... | depth 5 m
TTTGGATGTGGGTGACTGCCATTGTTGGTGTTTCGACCAAATTTTATACTGCATCACTAGCGGTTATGTATCGGGGAAAGGATGCTGATGGGACAGTGCAAGGCGGTCCTATGTATGTGATCACCGAGGGTATGGGGAAACGTTGGTACCCTCTAGCTGCCGTATTCGCGCTGGCGTGCACCATTGGCGCTCTGCCACTTTTCCAAGCTAATCAGTTTATTCAACTACTGCGCGACGTTGTGGCAATTCCTGCTGGAATAGCCACAGCTGAAAATCATTTTGCTTTTGATCTAGTGTCTAGTTCAGTGGTGGCCATTTTGGTGTGGCTCGTGGTAGCTGGGCGTATTGAACGCATTGGGCGAATCACCGTTAAGTTAGTTCCTTCGATGGTGCTGTTGTATCTTTACATGGCAGGTACGGTTCTCTATACCTTTGCTGCAGATATTCCTGCCACTCTCCTACTAATAGTTACTGATGCCTTTACCGGCGAAGCGGTAGCCGGAGGCTCTGTAGGAGCGGTTATTTTGATTGGTGTACGGCGTGGTGCTTTCTCTAATGAGGCCGGCATTGGCACGGAGTCGATGGCCCATGGTGCGGCTAAAACGCAAGAACCGATTAGAGAGGGTATTGTAGCCATGGTGGGGCCAGTGATAGACACCTTAGTTGTGTGTACCTGCACCGCCTTAATTATTCTACTGACCGGTGTATGGCAGAGTGCCGAGGGCGTTGAAGGCGTGACCATGACCGCTCGAGCGATCCAGCAAGTGTTTCCAAATACCGGAATTTATCTATTATTAGTCATGGTGGGTTTGTTGAGCTTTAGCACCATGGTCACCATGTGGTTCTATGGCGCTAAATGCACGGGGTTTCTTCTCGGCTCTCATCGCCAGCATTATTATACGCCGGTCTATTTGGCACTACTGCTTGGGGGTGCTGTGGTTTCAATGGATATTGTTAACGGACTTATTCTGGCCACCTATGCAACGATGGCCATACCGACGATGATTTCTGCTTTGTATCTATCCCCAAAGGTCAATCAAGCGGCGAAGATTTATTTTGCTGCGCTGCGTAACAAAGACTAGTTACAGTAGTTTTTCAATGTGCTGGGCAAGTGCATCAGGCTTAGTGACCGATGCAAAGCGCTCTATTACCTGACCTTCACGATTAACTAAAAACTTGGTAAAGTTCCATTTAATGCTGTCTGTTATAAGCCCTTTAGCCTGTTTAGTCAGGTAGCGATAAAGAGGGTGTTGCCCAGCGCCATTAACGTCAATCTTCCCCATCACTGGAAAGCTAAGCCCATAGTTTAGTTGGCAGAATTCTTGAATAGAGTCATTATTACCCGGTTCTTGCGCACCGAATTGATTGCAGGGCATTGCCACTACTACAAGCCCCCGTTCGCTGTAGTTGTTGTGCAGTGCCTCTAAACCTTCATACTGCGGCGTAAAGCCACACTGACTAGCCGTATTCACAATAAGGACTACTTTGCCTTTATAGTCAGCCAAGGATTGTTCTTGGCCATTGCTGGTGGGTACAGTGAAATCATAAATGGTTGTTGAGCTTGTCACGGTTAACATCCTTATCGATAAAAGTTATTTAAAGCAGTGCTCTGACGCTGGGAAAGTACCGCTTCTAACGTCGTTGCCGTAGGCAGTGATAGCCTCTTGAATGCTGTCTTTGCCAGCAAGAAAGTTTTTGGTGAATTTGGGTAGCCGCTGTGAAATACCGAGCATGTCATGCAATACCAGAACTTGCCCGTCAGTATCTGCGCCAGCGCCAATACCAATAACAGGAATGCTTAATGCGCGGCTTAAAGCGGCACCCAGAGATGAGGGGACGCATTCTATCACTATAAGGTCAGCGCCAGCTTCTTCGAGAATCAGCGCTTCTTGAATCATTTTATCAGCCGCTGCATCTTCCTTGCCTTGCACCTTGTAGCCGCCGAGCTTATGCACTGATTGCGGAGTGAGACCCACATGTCCACAGACCGGAATGCCCCTCTCGCTGAGTAAATAGACTGTATCTGCCAGCCATTCGCCGCCCTCGAGCTTAACCATTTGTGCGCCGGCCTGCATAATAACCGCGGCATTATCAAGGGCATTAACTTCAGTGGAGTAAGACATAAATGGCATATCAGTCACCAAAAGAGAGCGATTGTTACCTCGCTTAACGGCAGTAGTGTGGTATGCCATTTCATCAACAGTGACTGGGATCGTGCTGTCCCGGCCCTGAATAACATTGCCCAGTGAGTCACCTACCAGTGATACTTCGATGCTAGAATTTTCGATTAAGCGTGAAAAAGTGTAGTCATAGGCGGTAATTGCTGCGAACTTTTCGCCATTCTCTTTCATCGCACTTAATGTGCTTATGGAAATTGTTTTCATAGTGTCGACATGACCTCGAACGTGACGCAATGACCCAGAGTACTATGTTTCTAGTATTACATGGAAGACACGCTGAGTGTCTCTCCCATTGGGTGTGGATTGTAGTAGTGGCGACCTGAACGTGTTTGCAATATGTAGCGAACTAAGTTTTGGTAATCACTTTCATTTTCACAATTGGCTAGATTTATCTCTGAAGTATTCACAATTAGCAGCGGAGTGTCATCATAGTGATAAAAAAACTGCGTATATGCATCGTTCAGCTGTTGTAAATAAGATTCTTCGACGGGTTTCTCAATAGCATTTCCTCGACGCTGTAGTCGCTCGTACAAGGTTGCTGTTGGTGCTTGCAAATAGATCACTAGATCAGGTTTTGGCAGATCGGTAATAATATTGTCATAAACTGTTTGATAGAGTCGGTATTCATCATCCTCTAGGGTTACTCTTGCAAACAATGGGTCCTTATCGATCAAAAAGTCTGAAACGCGTACCTGCTGAAAAATGTCACCCTGCCGCAATGCCTGTAGTTTTTGCATACGCTGGAATAAAAAATGCAATTGGACAGGTAGGGCATGCGTTCGTCGGTCTCTGTAAAAGCGCTCAAGAAACGGATTGGTCTCAGGTTCCTCTAACAAAATATCATAGTTAAAAGTGGTAGCGAGGCGTTTGGCTAGCGTGGTTTTACCGACACCGATAGGGCCTTCAACGGCAATATAACTGGGTATGGATATAGCCGATCGTTCTAAATTTAGATTCACTAATAGACTATCGTCCACGGATGACCTCAATATAATTCTTTATAGTCACTAAAGCTTTACGATACCTTGATCGGCACAGTTTGCCAACAAATCGGCCGTGCTTTTACCTTGTGAACTGAAAAAATTGCCATCTAACTCTAACAATGGCACCAAAACAAATGCACGCTCTTCCATTCGGGGATGCGGAATAATTAATCGTTGACTGATTATTTCGAAATCTGCGTAAGTCAATATGTCGAGATCAAGCGTTCTTGCCCCCCAGCGCTGCTCACGCTTGCGCTGGTGTTGGTCTTCAATTTCCTGCAGGAAATCCAGAAGTTGGAGCGGTTGCAACGTGGTTTTGAGTCGCGCCACTGCATTAACATAATCGGGTTGATCTTTAGGGCCTATGGGGCTGGTACTGTAAAACGAGGATAGCTTGAACTGATGGATGTGAGCGCTCTGTGAGATCGTCTCCACTGCTCTATTTAATTGATGCTGCGGATCACTCATTGAGCCAGAGAGGTTACTGCCGAGACCGATATAGGAGGTATTCATTAGGCTTCGGAGGTTTTATTCTTTCTTGGGCCTCGACTGCGACGCCTTTTTTTAACAGTTTTACCGGCTTCATCAGCCATCTGTTGCTGCTCCTCCGGGCTAACCTCTTGATACCTTGTCCACCATTCGCCTAGACCATCAAGGTCTTCACCTGCTTGTTCGCGCAGTAAAATAAAATCATACCCGGCGCGGAAACGAGGGTTCTCCGCTAAGCGTTTCGCACGCTGGCCTCCGCGTCTTGGTAACTGTAATTGCAGATCCCAAATTTCCCGCATTGGGATAGTAAAGCGTTTTGGAATAGCGGTGATATGCACCTGTTTGGAAATAACGTCACTGGATGCTTTGCTCAGCGCATAACTCGCCGAATTTCCTTTTTCCCTTAACTGCTCGGCCAATTTCTCTACCGCAGGCCAGAGCAATGCGGCGTAGATGAAGGCCGGAGTGACTCTTTGATTTGAGCTAATACGACGGTCGGTATTTATGAATGCTTGCTCAAACAAACAGTTAGCATTGTTACTACCGTCATTGGCAAGGCGATTAGCTTGAGGTACTAAATAATCGAACAGTTTGTATTCTCTCAGTAAGGCGTAAATTGCCGCGCCTTTTCCGCTCATAAACAACTTTAGCGTCTCATCAAATAATCGGGGTGGGGATACCTGAGCTAAATCAGCAGATAACTTACTCATAGGCTTTGCGCTACGTGAGTCAATGCCGAATCCTAATTTAGCCGCAAATCGGACTACGCGAAGAAGTCGCACTGGATCCTCGCGATAGCGGGTAGACGGGTCTCCAATGATTCGGATAGTCCGGCTATTAATGTCATCCAGTCCACTGGTAAAGTCGTGGATACTGTTGTCGCTGGGATTGTAATAAAGCGCATTCACCGTAAGATCCCGACGACTAGCATCTTCATTCACTGATCCAAAAATATTATCTCGGGTTAGCATTCCCGTCTTACTTTGCTGTCTCAGGCCTATGTTTTTATTACCCGCGCCTTGGCTCGCTTGGTCATTAGAGCGAAAGGTGGTTACTTCGATAAGTTCGCGACTGAACTGCACATGAACAATTTGGAATCTACGTCCAATGATACGTGAGCGTCTAAATAAAGACTTAACTTCTGAGGGCTCCGCATTGGTCGCTACATCGAAGTCTTTGGGCTTAATGCCCAGGAGTAAGTCGCGCACAGCTCCACCGACCACGTAGGCATCAAATCCCGCATTTTGTAAAGTTTCGACGACTTTTCGTGCGTCTCTACTGATCATGTTGGCGGTTAGAGAGTAGGCGGCGCCATCAATAATCGATGGGTTTGATGATCGGGTTTTATCGTCAAAATAATTGATGATGCGCTTAAGCATTGATTGCTGACCAATAGTCTTTGTTGAGTTGGCAGTTTAACAGAGGATTGGGCTCTCAGTGTGACTTATTAGCTTTGCAGAACATGGTAGCTTTACGAGTATATTATGGCCCCTTCAAAGCAAAAGGGGCTGTCAAAAGACAACCCCTTTAAATGAGCTTTGAGGCCTAAGCCACCAAACCCTTTCGCAATCCAACATTATTATTATTATTAGTTATTATTATTACCCACACAAAACATGTGGAATACCTATTCTCAGTTATAAATCTATCCACTTCAAGCCTTTCGTACACTTTTTATGATAATTTCTGTGGTTTTAGCTTTTTGTTAAGTGTTCTTAATCCGTTTTACGGCTAATTCCGAGTTTGTTGCGTCGTTGCCAAAGGCTCTTTCGGCTAATGCCCAGTTTTTCTGCCAGTGTGGTTTCGCTCATAGCGTCTTGGTTGTCTAAAACAAATTGCGTAAAGTAATTGGTGAGCGATAGAGCGTCTTCACCATTGGCAGACATGGCTAACAAGGTTTGATGCTGTTTTTGAAGGGAACTGCGTGATTGATTATTTAAACCTAACAGGGCGGGAGAAATTTGTTCTCCTGCTTCGAGCAAAATCGCCGCCTGGTAAAGCGTATTTTTCAGCTCCTTAATATTGCCCGACCATGTATTTTGACTCAGCGCCTGCATGCCGTCTTTAGATATCGTGACGGTGCAGTTTAGTTGGTTGCTAAATTGACCTAAAAAATAGTCGGTCAACTGAACAATATCGGCTAGCCGCGCTCTTAATGGCAGAACTTTTATATGGACAACATTAATGGCGAGTAAGAGATCCTCACGAAACAGGCCTATTTCACAGAGTTCATGTAAATCTCTCGTCGTAGACGCCACGCAGCGAACATTACTGATTTTGGTCAATTTCAATATATTATCTTGCAAGTTAGCTGGAAGTTGGCATAGGTCTCTTAAAAAAATACTTGCTGGTTCATTTTGTTTGGTTACTAGATCAAAATACTGTTTGATTTCATCTTCTGACGCAGTTGCGCAATTAATGACTGTAAACAGCCTGTCGCTCAGGGCGCTGGCGTGGTGAATGGCTCTGGCAATAGCCTGCTTACCGCTGCCGGTTTCGCCAGCGATTAGCACCGGGGCGTTGGTGGGTGCTACTTTGCGAATAGTGTTTAAAATGTCGAGAGTTTCAGGGCTATTCCCTAAAAGAGGGGCTTGAGTTGTGGTGATGGGTGAGCTTTTATGAGACTCATGATCTATGATTCGTTTTACTGAACTGATTAATTCTTCATGATCGAAGGGTTTAGAAATATAATCAGCCGCGCCTTGTCGCATAATATCGACGGCTGACCTTAAACTTGCAAAACTAGTCATAATTAGAACAGGTACATTACCAACAGCGCCGATGAGCTCTGCGCCAGAGCCTCCTGGAAGTCGCAGGTCACTAATAATTAGGTCGAATTCATTAAGGTTAAACGTTTTTAAGGCTGCTTTAACACTGACTGCTTGTTCGGTTTGATAGTGATGACGTTCAAGTAGTTTGACAAGAGAGATTCGAATGATCTCTTCATCTTCTACGACTAAAATTTTTTTACTGATACGGTTCACTTCTTGATACGCTCAATTAATTTAGGTGTATTTCTGTATTTTAAGCAGTTTATGGTCAGGGCTCCACATCTTACTCTTCAAACTTGTCAAAAGTTAGGGCAACAGTAGTGCCGCAGTCGCTATCTTGTGCGGGACTTAAAATTTCAATGTCGGCACCCAGACCCTTAACCAGGTTGAACACAACCCAGAGGCCCAGCCCAGTGCCTTTCCCTGGATCTTTGGATGTAACAAAGGGCTCAAACAATTGCGATTGAAGATCTTCTGCGATGCCGGTGCCCGAGTCATTAATAGTCACCTTTATTTTATCATCGATTGAATTTGCCAATATGGTGACTTCGCTATTGGGCGGAGACGCGTCTCGGCTATTGCTTAGTAGGTTCAGAAAGACTTGGATAAGTTGGTGATGGTCACCCAATATGTCTAGTTCTGTCGCTATATGACAGCTAAAGCTCAGCGTTGATTCATTATCGGCGAGAGTTAAAAGCTGAATTGATTCTTGGCATGCGTTATGTAAATTAACCCTCTTGAAATGATGTCCAGTGAACTTATCGCCGCGTGAAAAACCAATCAGTGATTCAACGATACGTTTAATACGATCTGTTTGCGAAAGTATATGCTGAGCGGATTCACTGATTTGTTCCGGCTGTGTTTCATGTTCTAAATTCTGAGCAATACAGGCTATTCCGGTCACTGGATTACCTATCTCATGAGCAACTCCAGCAGCGAGCCGACCCATAGATGCAAGCCGTTCATTGTCGATTGCTTTTTGGATTAGCACCACAGATTGAGTTTTTTCTTCGATTAGCAGAATAATATTATCATTGATTTCTTCCATCGATATCTGTGACGATTTCTGAAAGCTGAACCAGCGAATGCTGCCACCGAGATCCAATCGCACGTTATCTCTGCTCACATCACCACTGGAGATAAATGCGGTAAGCTCAGTTCTCCAGGGGTCAGGTAGATCTTGGAGGGAACTTCCTGAAGCGGTAACCGCATTTATACAGGTATAGTTTGAGATGGCCGCATTCCACTTTAGAATTTCTCCATTTTGATCAAGTGCAATAATACCAATAGGCAATTTATCCAGTATTTCACTATGGTGTACGCGAAGCTTGTTGAGTTCGCTAGCAATACCAGTCAACTGATCTCCGTGGACGGCTAGTACAGATTCAAGGAGTAAAATATCTTCTTGTCGGGTACCAGAGGGGGTAGGCAGCGGAAGTGCTTGGCTCATTATCTTATCTGCCGCAAGTACTCCAAAACGCAGATTCAAAGAGGCATTAATGGTATCTCGAACTTGGCGAAGGGCTCCCGGCCTTGTTTCAGTACTGTCAAAACCCAGACTAGTTAGTGCTGATTGAATCTCGGTATCTGCCTCATTACCCAGTACTAAAAGTAGTTGTTGGTTTATTTCGGCAATGTTTTTTTGATTTATCTCCACGCGCACAGGTATGTAGACATTGTCAGCCATACAGATGGAGGCAAAGATTTTTTGTTGTTCATCCATTTTGTTAAAAATAGAAAATAAGGTGCACAGGGTTATATTGAGTATCAAGGCCTCAATTGCCCAGACCTCCCAAGCCTGCATACCAAACAGTAGTGGTTTTTCAATTAATGGCACCTGCCAATACCAATCACCAAATATTAGCGGCAGTGCGAGAGTGATCATCCATACAGACATGCCGCCACAGAGACCTGCGACAAATCCTCGTCTACTGGCCTTGGGCAAGTAAATGGCAGCTATCATTCCCGGCATTAGCTGCGCCAACCCAGCAAACCCAACGAGATATAGATCGGTGATGCTTCGACTTTTAGCGATAAAACTTAGCAGAATACAAAACATCATCAGGCCGATTGCAATGGTAAAGTAGCGACGATCAATCCACTGCGTTAAATTCTTGGGTTCAGAGAGCTCCTTGCCAGGCAATACAAAACTATTAAGAATCATCCTTGTGGAAAGCAGTATGAGGCTGCAACAAAGTGCTAGAGCCATAAGAATGACACTGGCCGCACCTAGGCTAGCGATGATTGGCTGTTCTAGCGCTAGGGGTAAAGCAAAAAGGTATTCTTGAAAGGTAGAACTAGTTTGCAGCGATAGCCCGCTCCACAATAAGGGGAAAATAGGTATGCAGGCTAAAAGCATCAATAAAGGGTATGCCCACGACATTGTGCTGGCTTGGCGATCTGTTATAGCTTCAGAGACAAGCATATTAAAGTTAGCGGGAAAAGAAACGCCAGCAGCCAGGAAAATGATGAATAAACTATAAGATGAATCAAAACGTTTTATGATTGATTGCTGTCCGCTGTCCATCACCCACAAGTTCATCTGAGAAATACTCCCAAATTCTGCATGTACAGCAACCCATGTTGATAGACTCAATGCGATGATAAGCAGAATTCCTGCGGCAGCCATTATCCATCTAAGTTGCTGTACACCGCCTATTTTAATTGATTTTCGCACTGTTAATCCAACCGCAATTAGCAAGAGCAAACAGGTGATTAGTTTGATGTCGACATTAAAAACGCTGTTGACTAAAGAGCCTGCTGCCAGTACCTGGGCAACAATTAGTGGCGTAATGGCCAGTATAGTTGCCACGCAACTGATGACAGCGACGCTTTTTCCGCGATAACGAAACGTCAAGAAATCTACTGAAGTCGCTAGTCTGACTACGCTGCTGAGTCGACGAATAGGAAACAGCACCAGGGGCGCGATGACAAACACTAAGGAAAAGCCAAACAACGCTAAAATCATGGTATAGCCGTAGCGCCCAGCCATTTCGATAGAGCTTGTCGCTAGGAGTACGCCAGTGCTTGCGAAAAGCGCCAGCGCTAAAATAAAACTTTGGCTTTTCGGGTCACTCCTCGCACTGATTTTCCGTGTTATGAGACAGGCGATTACAATGATCAGTGGGGTAAAAAGAGCGATCTGGTTGTTCATTTTTTAGTTCGCTCACGCTGTAAAATAAAAGTGGAAAATACCAATAACCCCCACACTAAAAAGAGCCTGAACCAATGTCCAGAGGGCTCCAGCGCCCATTGAATGGCGAGAGGGAAAACGACAATACATAACAGTAGTAGTGTTGCAACTAATCGATAATTAAACATAGACGCCGTTTTTTTAAATGGTTACACCGAGTCGATCTTTGATGGTATTGAAGGTTGCTCCGCAAAGCAAACAAAGCCCCGTGATGAACTTTAAAATCCATCGGGCGCAGGTACTGTTAAGGTGGCGGGCAATTTGCTTTGATCCCAGTTTTCAGTGGCCCAAGATATTACCTCAGCAGGCGCAAGAGCACTTAAATAGTTTGGAGGAGACTGCTTTAGCCAGTCTAGCGCGACCCATAGGTTAAAAGACTCATTACCTGGCGGTAAGCCGGTAGCCAAATTTTGTTTACTCAATTTTTGCCCATCTTTAGTTACTGCGATTGGAACATGAGCGTAGGAAGGTTTTTTGTATCCAAGACATTGCTGCATATAGATTTGGCGAGCAGTGGAGTCGAGTAAGTCAGTACCTCGTACCACTCGCGTAACCCCCTGAAATGCGTCATCCACGGTAACGGCAAGTTGGTATGAAAATAATTTATCACGCCGTTGAATGATAAAGTCACCTACTGCTGAATGAATGTTTTGGCTAATGTGACCCATAATTTGGTCTTCAAAAGTGACCGCGTCAATTTGGTCATGCAACGCTAGCCGCGTAGCGTGGTTTTGTGCATCCAAACCTAGGGTACGACAGCGGTTATCATAGACACCATTTAATTCAGATATACGCTTGCGATTGCATTGGCAGTGGTATGCCAAATTTTTATCTTTTAATAAGGATAATGCTTCAGCATAGGCTTGCAGTCGGTGACTTTGGTAAAGAACCTGGCCGTCCCAGCACAAGCCATGGGCTTCAAGTTGAGTTAGGATATGCTGACTTGCGCCACTGATTTCGCGAGGAGGATCCAGATCCTCCATGCGCACCAGCCAACGTCCGCCGTGAATTTTTACATCAAGGTAACTCGCAAGGGCACACACTAGTGAGCCAAAATGGAGAGGTCCTGTAGGAGAGGGCGCAAATCGACCAACGAATTTTTCTTGTACCATGCCTAGTGCCAATGAGTTTTGCGCTCAAGCTGAGATCAGCTAACAATTAGGCTGGTATCAACCCCCAGTAAGCTGCTTTTCCTTGATTTCATCTAAGGTCTTACAGTCGACACAAAGATCTGCAGTCGGCCGGGCTTCTAATCTTCGTATACCAATTTCGATACCACACTGATCACAGAATCCGTAGTCATCGTCTTCGACACGAATCAGTGTTTTGTCAATTTTCTTAATGAGTTTACGTTCTCGATCGCGAGTACGCAGCTCTAAACTAAATTCTTCCTCTTGGGTAGCGCGGTCGGCGGGGTCGGGAAAATTAGCCGCTTCGTCTTTCATGTGGGTAACAGTACGATCAACTTCTTCCATCAACTCATGGCGCCATG
>TARA_B110000208_G_scaffold83786_1_pt1 | contig 11106 bp, 3 predicted proteins | sample TARA_B110000208 | Tara Oceans TARA_B110000208 (sample SAMEA4397426) | marine metagenome | biome: Polar Biome; feature: [SRF] surface water layer (ENVO:00010504); material: water (ENVO:00002006), including particulate matter (ENVO:01000060) such as... | depth 5 m
TCAATTTGTCTCAGTTGAGGAAATTAATCAAGTAAAAAGAGCCAAGGAGATTTTGGAAAATCCAGCCGAACTCAAAAAATACTTTGTGTTCTTAGAGGAGTCTATAGACTATGGAAAGATCCGTATTGCTCTGACAATCCTAGAAAAAGGCCAGATGACTACTCCTTAACTGATATCAATATTAAAAATCGAAAAGCCCATTTCCATTTTACCTGATAGTCAATACACTTTGTTTTTCTTAAAATACGAATGTTTCTCAACGCTAATTCTACGACTTCCTGAAGAGATTCGACTTTAGGATTTAGTATTCTTCTTGCGCTCCTATGAATGATTTGAAAGGCTTTCTTCCATGCCTTTGAAGCTAAAGTCATTACTGTAAAGGAAACCTCAAAGGCTAAAAATTATATGTCGTTTAAACGACCCATTTATTCTTAAAGAATGTATTTAGCTCATTTTATACTCTAGGTTGTTTTGACACCGGGTTACATGCTTTCGCAGGCTATTATCACTACTGAGACATAAAGGCGGAGAATACTTCAAATACAACTACATTGAAGGCAAACAAAAGTCACAAATTGAGATATAATCTAAGTAATGGGGATTTATGTTTTAGTAAGTTCCTTTAATATTTATCAATTGATCAAACTAAGCGAGGTAATCCGTAAAACATATTATGATTCATAATAATCCAGTCTCCTTTATTTCCTCCGGTAACCTCCTTAAGATTGAGAATAATCATCTAAATATTTATTATTGTTACATTCCAAAATCCTATAATTTGGAATGTACCCAACTATCGTATTTATCACTAACGGAACAAGAAATACTTGATTCTATTAAGGATGAAAGTAGAAAAGTCAAGACCATATTTAGCAGAGCCCTGTTATTCCATGTATTAAATAAAAATGGGTTAGAAGATCTACATGATCTCAAAGTCACACGTAACGGAAAACCCTATTTAACAAATTCAAGAAACATTCATCTTAATATTTCTTACTCAGGCAATCTGATTATATGCGCGATTTCCTTTAATACACCTATAGGAGTTGATGTAGAAAAAATAAAGCCGAAAAACTTAGATCATTTTAAATTATATTTCACAGAACAGGAATGGCATAATATATCCATAAATGAGAACTCCCTTAAACGCTTTTATGAACTTTGGACAAGAAAAGAAGCCTTAGTTAAAGCCGATGGAAGAGGGTTATCAATAGATTTATCGTCATTTTCCTGTTTAGGTAACAATGAGCAGATAGAACGCGAGAACTGGTACATTAAAAATTTCTTAGTTGATGAAGGTTATAGTTGCGCGATAGCAAGTAAAGCTAATGACCCCATAAGACTAATAAAATTTGAGTTTTCCGCTTAAATTCTGCCTACGTATTTAATAGCATACAATTTCCATGATTAAGACTGAAAATAATAAAAGTGACATTGCGATAATTGGTATGAGTTGCCGATTTCCCGGCGCGAACAACTTAGAAGAATTCTGGGATATATTGTCAAATGGTGAATCTCAATTCAGGGATATTCCCAAGGAACGATTAGATCAATTCGATTTTGGAATTTTAAAAAGTCAAAAGGGCTCATTTCTAGAACATCCATATCATTTCGATAATGAATATTTCAATATCTCCGATAAGGAAGCGAAAGCAATGGATCCCCAACAACGAATAATGCTGGAGCTTACAGTAGAAGCACGAGACCACGCCTTAATGGATAAATTCAATAATAAAAACATTGGTGTTTATATTGGAGCCAACCAAAGGGCTTATGTTGAGGGTATCAATGCAGGATTTTACCGAAATAAACTCATTGATAAGATAAAAGACAGCTCAACCTTTAAAGAGTTGTCTCCTGAACTAAGGGATAAATTACTGGCCGATTTAGAAGATATTAAAGAGATGCCTCAAATCGACAATTCTGCGATTACCGGAAATATTAGCAATATGATTTCCTCACGAATATCCCACGAATTTAATTTAATAGGGCCGTCATTAACTATCGACACGGCATGTTCATCTTCCTTAGTGGCAACTCATTTAGCATGTGAAGCGCTATTAAAAAATGAATGCGACTTAGCCTTATCTGGTGGGGTAAGTTACAATCTTACTCCATCAATATATCGTTTGATGGAAGATGCTAATGTAATATCCACTTCCGGAAATTGTATTCCTTTCTCCGCTGATTCCGATGGGATATTGCTGGGAGAAGGTGCTGGAGTAATACTTCTTAAACGTATGGCAGATGCCATTAAGGATGGCGATCCAATTTGGGGTGTTATTAAAGGTACAGGAGTGAATAATGACGGGCGCACGCTTAGCGTAATGGCTCCTAGTTGGAAGGGTCAAATGCGGTTGTTAGAGTCGGTTTATTCAAAGGCAATGTATGATAAGAAGAATATTAGCCTGATCGAAGCGCATGGTACCTCAACAAGAATTGGTGATTCGGTTGAAATAACAGTGCTTGACAATTTCTTTAACCATACCGACAAAAATATTTCTATTGGATCAGTAAAATCGAACATCGGACATTTATTAGGCGCCTCAGGTATTGCTGGTCTAATTAAATCGGTTCTAGCTTTGAATAAGAAAAAACTTCCTCCTTCGCTTCATGGAGCAAAGGTAAATAGTAAATGGAATCTTGAGGAAAAGGGCTTTGTAATTCAAGACAAACTAGAAGATTGGAACACAAGTAATATTCGAGCTGCGGGAATAAGTTCATTCGGGTTTGGTGGAACAAATGCACATATAATTATAGAGGAAAGAGGAGTCGATATTGCTCAATCTAAACGAGAACATACTCCCACTGCTTTCAACAGAAAAAAATTGGTCTTAGATCTTTTCCCTGGTGTTACACAAAATGAGAACGCCTTTTTTAAAATAGATTGGGTGAAGGAAAAAATAGACTTTCAAAATCCCGATAAAACCCCAGACCTTTGGATCATGTTCGGTAATTCCGGACACTCAATATTTAAGGATGGATTGTTATCGAAATATCCAAAAACGTATTGGGTTGAATCAGGCAACTCATTTACGAGAAAAGATGAAAACACCTTTGAGCTTGATTATTCTAACAATAATCATATCCGATGGTTTTTTGAAGGATTGAGGAGTAATAAAAATTATGGACTTCTTTATTTCCAAAATGAAAACATAAACGACGGAAGTGCCAAAACAGTTGAGGAACTCAATCTAATCAGAAACTTGTTTGTTGAGTCGGGCTCTAATTTCTGTGCCTTTTGGTGCGTCACTCAAAACGCGTTTAAGGTGACGGATAGCGGCACCGCTTCACCCCATAGTGCAGCCATAGCGACATTGTTTACTGGAGCTTTGGAGGAGAAAACTAATGCATTTGGAGGATTAATTGATTATTCTAATTCTACTGAATTCAATATTAATTGGATATCTGATTCCCTCGATAAGCATTTCTCTAATCCCTTAGTGATAAGAAAGGACGAGACATTCCTGAAAAAATTAGTACCCATTAATTTAAAAAACCGCTCTAATTCAGCGATGAGGATACTATCCGGTGGCGCTTATTTAATTATTGGTGGAAGCTCAGGAATTGGTGCGGAAATGGTTTATCACCTTCATAAAAATTGCTCATCTAAAGTCGTTTTCACAGGCACCCGTGAAGAGGACCAGCTGCCTGAAAAAATCAGAATGCTATTAAAAGACAACACTGTTGAGTATTTAAAATCATCGGTTTTGGTGGAAAAGGACGTACTCAACGTCATTACATCAACTATAAAAAAATATGGAAATATAAAGGGAATAATTTATGCCGCCGGAACCATTAGTTATGGAACAATAACCTCAATTAAAGAAAGTGACTTTAAAAGTACCTTATCTACGAAAATACAGGGTATATCCAACTTGAATAAAGCTATAGCGAATCTGCCAGTAGATTTTGTTTACCTGATGTCGTCCATCTCAGGTCTTTCTCCTTTATGGTCAAAAGGAATGGTAGCTTATGGAACGGCTAACTCATATCTTGACGCATTTGCAATAAAATTTAATTCTGAAAAAACAGCCTGGTTTTCTCGGTCCTGGAGTATGTGGGAGGGATTGGGAATGAGCCATGGTGTTAGTATTTTAGGGGAGAATGCTTTGATTCCATTCAAACTACAAAAAGGGCTAGAATTATTTGAGTCTTCTTTAGAACACACCAATAATCATCTCGCGATCATAAATCAGAATGATGCAAAGAGATACTCGAATATTCTTAGTTATAAATCAGGTTCTTCTAGGAAGAATAGTGATGGGAAAGAAGAAGAAAAAGAACCTGTAGATCAAAACGTGTCTACTCAAGTTAATTTTAAGGAGGTATTAACGCACTTAATTGCTCAGGCAATAGATATACCTTCTGAAGAAATTGACCCAGATGAACCTTTTACTAACCTTGGACTGGATTCCATCAGCGCTCTGGACATAGTAGGAGTTCTCGAAAAAGAATATCAACTTTCCTTAAATCCTACCCTTTTATTCGAATATGACAATATTAATTTATTAACCGATTACCTAGTTCCTAAATCAGAACTAGAGGTTAAGAGCTCATATGACTTACTTCCAACGCAAAAGACGTTTTACTCCAATCAGGTGTTTTATCCTGAAACACCTTGTAATACTCAGGTAAGTCTTGATTTTGATTTTCATTTTGACCTAGAAAGGTTAAATGAAGCATGGGATATTATTATCCATGGGCATGAATCATTAAGATTAGTTTTTTCAATGACCGATAAAGGTCCTGTGCAATCGATTAATCCATCATCCAAATATATAATTGAAAATCAGTCTATTAAGATGTCAAATGACATTTTGAGTCAGGTGAATTCCATTCAAGAACAATTAGTCAGAAAGGTTTATGAATTAAACTCTAAAGCCTTATATGACGTCTGTTATCTTGAGAAGCCGGAGAATAAATCTACCATTATTTTTAATGCTCATCACATAATTACTGATGCCTGGAGTATGTCAATAATTCTCAAGGAATTGATCCATACTTACAATAATCTACAGTCCGGAGAAGTAATTGATAATAATACTACACCAAGATTTTCTGATTATATACAACATATAATTAAAAAGGATGATTCCCTCCAAACAATAAATAGTCGGAATTACTGGATGGAAGAATTAAAAGACTTCACACCCATCACCATTACTCCAAAAATTAATGAAACGCATGAAACTGAAAAATCGAATGGGATTTATACTGACACTTTAGATAGGCATCAAACCAAGATGCTTGAAAATATTGCTGTTAACAGGAAGGTTTCCCTGTTTCATACATTGGTTTCGGCCTACTACATTATACTTCATAAAATAACCGATCAATCTAATATTGTTATTCGTCTTGCCTCGGAAAATAGAGATCGTAGTTTTGAGAACATTGTAAGTCTTTCTGGCTGTATCGCTGATTCTATCCCGTTGCGAATTAATTTAAACGAAAACCCTAACATAGGAAACGTTGCTTCTAAAGTAAAAGAGAAAATACGGTTAGCGAGTTTATACAATAGTGCCTCTTCATTGGATTATGCGAGCATATTACAAACGAGAAATCAAACTGGACCAGTTGGGATTACCCCTTTTGGAATGAGTTATGTTAATGCTGATCACTTTTGGAGAACAAATACAGGGGATGCTCCAGAGGTGAATTGCAGGGTATCCTTACCGTTTACTCTTCTCTCGTTTATTGTTTTAAAACAAAACGGAAAGTTAAAATTTAGTTGGAACTATTCGGAGCAACATTTTACAAGTGAGGAAGTAAAAGCTTTGAATGAAAAGTTAATCCAAATTATCAATGATGATTACATGGGCATGGATTCGATTGAAGAATCCCATGAAAATATTATTGAATTACCTCAGAAAATAATTTTTAACGAGCACCCTTTGCTTCATGAAAAAGTTTTTAAGGCATGTGAAAAATATGGACCTAAAAATGCTGTAGTTGAAAATGATCAATCCTACTCCTATACAACCATTAAAGAAAAGAGTATTCAAATTGCAAACGCATTAATAAAAAAGACTGAACAGACTGAAGAGGCGATAGGAATATTATGTTACCCTAGTGCAAATGCTACCATAGGAATCATCGGCACTTTAGCATCTGGCCTTTGCTACATACCTCTAGATCCTGAGTGGCCCATTGAACGAATAAATCAGATCATTAATCATTCCGGAATCAAAACCCTTCTTACAACAAAGGACAATCTTCATTTTTTTAACGACAAAAAAAGTTCGTTTCCGTCCATAAATAACTTATTGCTCCTTGACGAATTAGAAGGCGTTGATAATAATCTGCCTGTTAAACTTTTTTCCTACAAAGAAGAATCAAGTAAATTATTATCATCAAATTCTAGAGAGATTATACCGGAAAGTATCGCATACATAATGTACACTTCCGGTACAACTGGAACTCCCAAAGGAGTTATGGTAGATCATGCTTCCGTTGAAATATTCTTATCCTGGTTATCTGAAGAATTTGAAATATCTGCATTGGATAGATTTATTCAAACCTCATCCTTAGGATTTGGAGGTTCAATTCGACAAATTTTCTCAACTCTATTAGCCGGAGGAGAACTTCATCCCATTGATCGCTACGACTTAAAAGATCCAAAATCGTTATTGAATTTCATAGAAAACCGAGGGATCACAATTCTGAATACCGTACCATCTGTTTTACAAAATATTTGCACATATATTGATGAAAGCAAATCGGAAAATAATTCAATTAAGCTTGAACATTTAAGACTTCTCTTAATTGGAGGTGAAGTGCTTTATGGTAAAACGATAAAGCAGTGGAGGAACCATTTTGGAAATAAGCAGCGCTTTGTAAATCTTTATGGTTCTACTGAAACAATAGTAAATGCCACCATATATGATATCCCTGTAAGTTCAACCTATGAAAATGCCACACCAATTGGAATTCCTAGAAAAGGATCTCATCTATTGTTGTTGAATAATGACGGTGAAGAATGTAAAACAAATGAACAAGGCGAATTTTACATTGGGGGACCTAGTATTGCTCAAGGTTATTACAAATCGAAAAGCTATTCCAACGAAAAGTTCATTGAAAGCCCTGTGGAAAACTCCAATGGAACATACTACAGAACAGGCGACATTGCCAAAAGAGACAAAGAAGGGATTTATCATTATATCGGCAGAACTGACAATCAAATTCAAATCTATGGAAACAGAATTGAACCTGCTGAAATTGAATTAGTACTAACCGCATCAAACCTTATAAAAGGCGCTGCTGTTCTAGACTTTAAGGACGAAACAAGACATTGGACTGTAGCTTTTATTGAATCCACCGAAAAAGAACATACCTTAAACGAGATAGACGTTCGAAATATGGTTGGTGAAAAACTTCCCTCGTACATGGTACCTTATAAGGTGGAGTTTCTTGATCAACTACCACTTAATCATGCAGGTAAAATTGATCGCAAAACGCTTAGAAAAAACTATAAAACTGATTTAAGCGAAAGCACTAGTATTGCTCTTGACTCTACAATTAAAGTCATTGAAGGGATTTGGAAAAGTGTGTTTAAAACTGATCAAATAAGTATACACGATGATTTCTTTTCCCTTGGAGGAGACTCAATTATGGCATTGGAAGTTTTACATCATATTCGAAAATTCTTTGATGTCTCTCCAAAACCCGTTGAACTGTTTAGGAAAAGAACCATTTACGAGTTAGCAGAACATTTAGATAATATTAATCGGAAACATCTAGTAGAAGAAGATAACGGTGGCCATTCGGAGTCTTACGATGGAGATAAATTTCCTCTATCGGTAACACAAAAAGGTTTTTTTCTGATTCATTCGAACGAATCAAATCAATCACCGAATTTAATTGCAACCATTCCTATAAAAGGTCAATTATATCCTAGTAGATTGATAAAGGCTTTAGATGTGTTGATAGGCCGCCATACTATACTTAGAACAGGTTTTTTCAAGGAAGGGCTGAACACCGTTCAGCAAATTTTTCCTCATCAGGAAATTCAGGTCAAAGCATTAGACTTCAGTTCAAAATCCAAAAAAGATCAAAAAGAAGGCTTACAAAGGGTTCTAACCAAATTCCAAAAAGAAGGCTTCGATTTATCTAATCCGCCATTATACAAATTGGTGCTGATTAAGGAATCAGATAATCTTTCTAATTTAATTTTATCCATACACCATATCGTTGGTGACGCCTGGAGCTTGAAAATTCTTATGGATGAGTTACTTTGCTTATATCATGAAGACGCCATAAAAGGAGGATTTTCGTTACCTAAAATTAATTCTTCCTTTAGGGATGTCGTTAATATTGAAATAGCCGCTTTATCGAACACTAAAAATAAATTTAACAAGGAAGAGGATTTTTGGAAAGGCACCTTTTTACGATCAAAAAATATTATTCTAGAAAATAAATGGCTAGAATCATTACCTAAGGATCAAGAGATAGCATTACATATTTCCCAGTCTAAAAAAGAAAAACTTCAAAATATTTGTACAGAAAACGGTTTCAGTTTATTTCAATTATTTTTCACCGTGTTTGCAAGAGCCTTGTGTAAAGTAGTTGGTGAAAGAGATCTGTTGATTTGCTCCTCTGTAAGTGGAAGAGATCTATTTTTATCAGATATTGATAAAATAATTGGTCCTTTTGCCAAAAGTCTCCCTGTTGGGATACAACTAACTAACGGTAACATTCAATCAAATTACAATCAACTTAATCAATCGTTTTTAAATTCGATAGAACATCAGGAAATACCTACTAAAGACCTGATGAAGAGTTATCTCCAATCTGGAGGAACTTCATTTAAAGCCTTATACCAGTTCTTTATTTCATTCATGGATTTCTCCTCATTAGATTCTACAAATCCCTCTGAATTAGAACTAGATTGGGAGAATGCAAAGTTCTCATTTGACTCTGATAGTGCTGGTTCAAATTTATTTTTAGGAATTAGAGTAGCCGAAGGTATTCATATCAATTTTGGAGGGAAAACTAATTCAATATTCAAATCATTGATCAGTGATTACATTGAGGACGATTTATTACAATTCATCAATCAGTTTGATAAAACAATAACAACCAGTTCTGGGATAATTGACGCGGCACTTATAGCCTACTTTCCCTCCTCTAACACCTTGTCGGAGTTGTTTTCATCTGGTTCTAAAGGAACCGAAATCACTAAAAAAATCATTAATAAGATTTTACCTGAAGGGTTGCCAAAATTGCTTGAAATAGAAAACACGAATTATGGGAAAACTGGTGTCATATTTCTTCCTTATTATGCTGAAGAATTATATCATGTTAAGAAAGAGCAGTTACTTCATTCCATTAATTTGGCGATTGCAGAGGCCAAACGAAATGGAGCTAAAAACATCTCATTGGCGGGAAATTTACCGTCACTCACCAATTATTGTTTTTCTGTAATTAGCAATTTAAAGCAGCAGCATACTTTTCCTGCTGAATCGATCAGTATTACTACAGGTCATTCGTGTACCGTAGTAGCAGTTATTAAAACCATAGAAAAGGTATTAACTGAAATGGAATTAAGTATTGAAAACCTCAATATTGGTGTGGTCGGATTTGGTTCTATTGGACAATCTTCACTAAATCTATTACTGCATAAGTTAGGTGCACCATCTAGTATAAAAATTGCTGATCTTTCCACGCAAATTCCATCGCTTCAGAAGCCTTTAGAAAAATTAAAAAGGAATTACAATGGTGAACTGAGTGTGATTGAGATTAAAAGCGAAATCCCTGATGACTTCTATTTAACTGATTTAATCATTGGAGCTAGTTCTCAAGGTGAGATTTTAGATGTTGAGAAAATATCTTCAGGAACGATTATAGTTGATGACTCATTTCCACATATTGTGAATTCTCCGAAAGCCATTCAACGAATGAAAAAGAAAAAAGACGTTTTGATCATAGGAGGAGGGAAAATTAACATTGGCGATACTGAACGGACACTTCTTGAGACCAATCTACCCAAAAGTCTTATAAACAGAATCGTTAAAAAAGTTGGAGACGAGGGGTTACCTGGTTGTCGTGTTGAATCATTAATGATGAGTTATAATGACACATTACCTTCAACAATTGGATTAGTTACGGAGGAGTCTGCCGAAAAATATTGGAGCATTTTAAGTGATTTAAAAGTATCAGCGGTAGATTTTCACCTGCAAGGGTACAAAGTCAACGAAAACATCATTAATAATGTAAAAAGCCATATTAGACGTAATGGGAAGATTAGATAACAAAATCATTCTTATTACCGGAGCATTATCAGGTATAGGATTAGCTTGTGCAAAACGAGCTATAGAAGAAAATGCTAAAGCTATAATTTTGAGTGATTCTCAAAAAGACAAGGCTGAAGAAACCATCAGCCTTCTAGGAGAAAAATGTGAATTCTTACAATTAGATGTTCGAAGCGAAAATGATTGGAAAGACGCTCTAATACATGTCAATCATCATTATGGTCGACTGGATGTGTTAATCAATAATGCAGGGATTACAGGAGTAAACGTTGATCAAAACGCAAATGGACTGGAAGATACAAGTCTGGAAAAATGGAGAGAAGTACACCATGTTAATTTGGATGGCGTATTTTTAGGATGTAAATCGTTCATGCCCTTAATGGCCAAATCCAAAAATGCCTCCATTGTAAATATCGGTTCGCGAAGTGCTCTTTTTTCCAGACAAGACAGAATCGCCTATGGTTCTAGCAAATCGGCCTTATCCAATTTAACTCTTTCAATAGCTATGCATGCAACCTCAAGAAATTATAGGGTTCGTTGTAATATTGTATTGCCAAGTACAATCCAAACTGCTATGTATGATCAGGTCATAGAAAAATCGAGTAAAATCCTTGAAAAGATCCCAATGAGGAGATTTGGCTCAGCAATTGAGGTAGCCAATGGTGTGGTATTTTTAGCTTCTGATGAAGCTTCATACATAACAGGAACTAAATTAATAATTGACGGAGGTGCATCAGCTCAAGATATCTTAAGAACATAGCCTCTTGATTTCTCAAGAGGCTTTCCTTGTAGTGATTCTGGATTGAAAATCGTTCAAACTAAGTCAAATTAGTGGGACTCAACCTTATAAAGGGGT
>TARA_B110000208_G_scaffold80231_1_pt1 | contig 11022 bp, 10 predicted proteins | sample TARA_B110000208 | Tara Oceans TARA_B110000208 (sample SAMEA4397426) | marine metagenome | biome: Polar Biome; feature: [SRF] surface water layer (ENVO:00010504); material: water (ENVO:00002006), including particulate matter (ENVO:01000060) such as... | depth 5 m
GAGTTAATTTGTAGCTTTCCCTAATGATAAAACATTCCGTATTTCGCTATTTCAAAACCTCTCCTGAGGTCACTCGTTTGGCTGTAATGATGTATATCCGTTTTCTGCTTTCGCTTCGCAATGTGGAGGACCTTCTTCATGAGCGGGGTATCGACGTAAGCCATGAAACGACCCGCTTTTGGTGGAACTAAATCCGGCCAATGTTTGCATTAAAGATTGCAAGAAAAAGGCGTAACCAGGCGCGCAGTCACTCAAATGGTAATGGTATTTTGACGAGGTTTTCGTGAAGATTAGCGGCGAACGGCCCTACCTTTGGCGTGCCGTAGATCATGAAGGTGAAGTGTTGGAAAGCTATGTGACGAAGCTCCGAGACCGGAAAGCTGCATTGAAATTCATAAGAAAATCAATGCAGCGCAATGGCCAACCTAGAATGATTGACCGTCAACTTGACGATACCCCGCAAAGGCCAGCTAGGCCAAACCGGTGTCTCTCCGTTCAAGCAGTTAGCCGTTCTCACAGCATAATTGTGTCCAGAAAAGACCGTTTTTCAGCCAAGCAAAACTTTTCGACAGATCCCAAAGCAATCCATAGTCGCGCGTTCAACTCTGGGCAAACGAGTGCTGCAACCAGGTTGCAATGTTGAGTAGATGGGCATCATCACCCCGTTTTGTGATCAGTTGAACGCCGAGAGGCAGCCCATCTAGATTTCTGCCCAAGGGCAACGCGACGCAGGGCAGTTGTAGAAGATTCCATATGCGGCTGAACAAAGGATTACCCGTGGCCTTGAGGCCCAGTGGCGCAGCTCCCGGGGCCGAAGGAACAAGCAGCGCATCGGCATCGGCAAAGAGGTGATCCAGCATCCTGTTGGCTCGGTCGCGAAGCGCGAGCGCCTCGGCATAACTGCTGTCACTGACCTTGCGGCCAGTTTGGATTAGATCAGCAAATTGGGGACTAATGCGGGTGCGATGCTCGTCGTATTCAGCGGATCGCGCACGAGCGGTTTCGTACCCCATGACGGTGATCTGGGCCTGGGTGAGATGCCCAAAGGTGGGCGGATGGGCAATTTCTCCAGAATCGGCCCCAGTGGCGGCAATGCAAGCCATGGCGCGCATACAAGCATCGCGCATTTCGACACTGCCGTCTGTCCAATGCGGCCCGCGCATCAGGCTGATACGGGGCAGAATGTCAGAAAATTTCGATTCCGCGGGCACGTCCTGACCCAACAAAACAGCCCGCGCCAGAATGAGATCACGCGGGTCGCGCGCTAGCACACCCAGAGTATCCAAAGACGAAGAAAGTCTCATAACGCCTGTCAGATCAAAAATGCCAGTGGTGGGCTTAAAGGCGCATACTCCGCAATAAGCCGCAGGCCGAATAAGCGAGGCCGCAGTTTGCGACCCAAAAGCCAGCGGCACCATAAAATCGGCGACAGCAGCCGCCGACCCCGAGGAAGAGCCCCCTGGTGTATGCTCAACTGCATGTGGATTTGCGGTTTTTCCGGGCTGAAAATAGGCAAATTCAGTGGTTACGGTTTTGCCAATGGGAATGGCACCAGCGTCGAGAAAGGACTGCACACAGGCCGCATTGCGATCTGGCTGGCGCCCCGCATAGATACTGCTGCCCCAGCTAGTGGGCATATCATCCGTATCTATAATGTCCTTAATGGCAAAGGGTACGCCAAAAAGTGGGCCCGAGGTGGGGAGAGAGTCGGCTTTTTTGGCCCGCTCCATGGCGCGGGCTGCATCAAGATACTGGAACGCTCCGACAGCGGTTTCGCGCGTGCCGATGTGATCGAGGTGGGCCGCCATCACCTTTGAGGGTGATGTATCACCGGCGCGGATCATCCGGGCGATTTGATGAGCTGGCAGGGTGTTCAGCGCGGTCATCCCCCAAGCGCCCTCATCGCCTTGGCAAATGGATCAACAGGCATGTCATAAAGGCCACTGCCGAGACGCCCGGAAATACCTTTGCGATCAAGAATGCCAAGACTGATCACAGGGCCAGCGCCGATGCAGACAGCTGCGCGCGCTGTGCTGCCAAGTTTGATATCAAGTGCGCGAAAATAGGGATGGGCGCTGACGGATAAGGCAGAGCTACGTAAAGCGGCGGGGTTTTGTGGGGCGTACAACCCGCTCGACATCGCCCCCAATCCGAAAGCGTCTACCACGGCGCTGTCACCAATGGCGCCAAGGGCGCGGTTTTCTGGTAGGTCGACGTCAAACTTACCCAAAGGAGGGGTTGCAAGGGTGGAGAACCATTGTCCGGGTAAGCCCGAGATTTGAATACCAATTTCGCGACCATTGCCGCCTGCGGCCGTGACAAAACTTGATCCCTCGATCCCTTCTGCCAGTTTCATCATGCATTTGGTTGCAGCCATCCAGAGGTTCAGAAAAATACTTGGTGAGCTGTGTAGGAACTCAAGCGCATCCTCATCGAGGATCCCGCCGGGCGTGCGGTCGATCAATTCAGCCGCTAGCGCCGCACCAGCAACCGGCGTGCGCCCGTGACAGTCATCGCCGCGACGTAGCCCCTCTACGGCCAAGGGAACCAGCGCAATGCCTTCGGCAATGCCCCTTTGCAGCACATCCAAAAACCGGGTGTTTAGCCAGCGGATATGTTCCAGAACACCCTCAGATCGTAGTCCTAATCGCATGGCGGGTCGCGATCCGCCATTGATAGGTGCGTAGACGCGCTGGGTCCCTCGCCATGCATCATAAACGGTATGCAGCGGCATTGACGCACTGACCACGGCGGCCAATGGCGTGACCACGTTGTGATCTTGGGCCGGTTTCAGCAAAATTTCCCCCGCAAGGATCATGGCCTGCGCCTGATCGAAGTCCCGTGCGATGCCCTCATAGACCGCCGCAACGGTAGCCGAATGGAGGATCGGCAAGGTAATCAGATCGAGGCTGCTGAATGCAGGGCCAGCGTGGAGCAGCACGTTTTGAGGCAGGTTCATCGCCTCGCCCGCGGTGTTGAAGCGGTTCCAGACCGGTTGGGTTACCATGGCTTGGTCGAATGCCAACTGATCGGATTGATGCAGCGTCATGAGGCCTCCGGTGGAATGATCCAGGTTTCACCAAAGTAAAGAAACGCCGTGGTGGTCTCATAATCAGCCTGCACCCGGGTGCCGAGCTTGCCGGGCAGAGAGCGCCCGTTGACTATGATCTGCGCGGCGTGGGATGGCACCAGCAAGGTGAACATCGTGTGCTCGCCAGTGCCGACCTGATTCGGCGTGAGCTCCAGCGCGCGGGGCTGTTCAAGCTCTTCCCAGACCAGTTCCACAGTCAGGCCCGCGCCAACAACCGTCTCGCAATATCGATGCCCCAAAGGGTCGCCCGATGTGCGCACAGTCTGAATCGCAATCTGGGGCAGGGTTTCGAAAGCGGGGGCATTGGCGAATGCCGTCAGCTTGCCGATGAAGTTTTCCTTTAGATAGGTCGTCAGTGCCGGGTTGTCGCTAAGGATTACATTGGGAGCCTCAGGCGTGCCTTCGACCTGATCTGGCGTTGCATACAAAAGCAGCACCTGCCCCTGACCAACTGGCGACCAAACGACCCGAAAAAAAAGTGCCATTGCAGCAAAACTGCCATCCTCATTCTTGAGCAGAATACCGGGGTTTTCGCCGGTCCAATCAACCACACCGGGGGTAATCGGTTCATTGAGAGGCATCAGTTGTCTCCTTTTGGCTGGGGCGTGATCCAGGTTTCTGAGAAAGCCAGAAACGCAGTGCTCATCGTGCGGCCAAAAAACTGGCGGTCTGCTACGGCGCCGGGCAGTGCGGTCCCGTTGATCCGCACCTCAGCGTCCCTGGCTTCAAGAAAGACGGAATACATCTCGTGTTCCTTGGTGGCAGAGTTTTCTTTCGTCACCTCAACCGGCAAGGGCGGCCCTATATCACGCCAGATCATTTCAAGTGTAACACCAGACCCCCGCAAGGTTTCGGAGTAGCGGGACTTGAGATTACTGGGGCGTTTTTCCACCGAGTCGCAGTCGAGCCAAGTCATCGCATCAAGTCCTGCCCTGCTGATAAAGGTCGGCATCTTGCACACCCAGCCATCCACAATCCAGCGCATCAGGCGCTGGTTGTCAGTCATGATCAGATTGGAAACATGTGGCCAACCGCTCGACACTTCCGGCGCACCTAGTACAATCGCCGCATGACCGCGACCATAGGGGGATAGAGCTACGCGAAAGAACAAAGCCAGTGTGGCGTAATTCGCATCGCTTTCATGTTCCTTTAGGTAAATACCGGGGTTTTCACCCGACCAGTCGACCCTGCCGGGATTGTGGGCTGTACGTTTCATGACCAGCTTGCCTCGTAGGTTTTGAGCGCGTCGATGACAAAGGCCTTGCGTGCCGGGCCTTGAATTTCATCGGCTTCCTGGAAAATATCAGCCACTTTGAAGGATATCTCCTTGAGGACAGCACCGTCATCACGACCCCCTTGCACCGGAATATGCAGCATGGTGTCGCCCGCATAGGTCGGCAGCACACCATAGTAACTTTCAGTGGGGTGTTTCACCGGATTGCCAGCCGCCACTGCGCGGATTTCGTTGCGCAGCATCCGGCGCACCTTGGCCACACCCCGATCAGTAAAGCTGAGATTTTCGCGGCTGTGGATATTTTTTGGCCCCTGACTAACCCAGGCATCATAGTCACCAGGATCGCGCTGGCGCATTTCATAGGGACGATCAGGGTCTTGTCCGTAGAAATCTGTTTTGCCGTAACCCACCTGTGATTTGTCAGTCAGCCCACGGGGATCGTCCCCTTCGCGAAAGTGCCGCCATGTCACCACCTGCGTATTGGTGTCATCAATGGGCACGACCCAACGGCTAAGACCGCAGCGGCCAAAGTAGCGTGGGGTATCAGGCACTGGAAAATGCGCGCCGTTCTGGGTGAAGCTGGGCATCATATGATCGTGGATGCGCAGCCATACGATGTCATCGACACGGCGAACGTTGGTATAAAATTCGCCAAACTTGGCCTCGTGGAACTCGATCATTGGCATTTCAGCAAAGCCTTCGTGAAACTGCACGCGGGCAGCCAATGTGTGCAGGTAAACCACGTGGAAAGGATCCCAAGCGTTTTCCATAACCTGCAACCAATTGCATGGCGACTTGATCAGTGAGGGCAGCATCTCGTCGCCGTCTTCGTCAAACGTGTCCAGTACCGGGAAGGGCGGCATAGTGTCTTTTGGGCCCATATAGGCAAAGGCTAGCCCTTTGTATTCGATCACTGGATAGGCACCGAGGCAGGCTTTCTTTTTCACCTGAGAGGCGGGAGGTTCGCAGGGCGTTTCCTTGATCGTGCCATCCAGACCGTATTTCCAGCCATGATAGGAACATCGAATGCCTCCCGGTTCAATGATGCCAAATTCAAGGCTCATGTTGCGGTGTGCGCAGTGCAAATGCGTGAGGCCCAATTTGCCCTCGCCAGTTTCACGGAAAAGGACCAAATCTTCGCCCAAGATACGGATGCGATAGGGTAAATCACCAATCTGGTCGGTCATCGCTACGGGCATCCAGAAACGTCGCATATATTCGCCGCACGCGGTGCCCGGACCAACTTCGCTCAGTTCCGGATCAGGCTTCTGCGACCAGACCGATTGCTGGTCATGGCCGCGGAAATTGCCTTCTGGTGGCAGGAATGTCTCGTTCATGGGGCCCTCCGATGCTGTCTTCGCTATTTCTCTTTGATGTGCTGATCTGCGTTGTCATGTGTATTCTTGGCAGATCAGGGGAAAGGGTCGGGCACTGGATCTGTGCCGGTCCAGATTGATTTATCTGCAAAAAATCTTTCACTGCGTCAGGGTCGAGTTCACGACCATAACCAGAAAGTTTGATACCACCGTTTGGGCCGCTGGGGTTGACGCTGCGATAATGATTGATGTAGATGGTGCCGCTATAAATCGCTTTGGCCACCCACGCAGCCTTATCCGTATCCGTGGTCCAGACGCCGCCCGCTAGGCCATAGTCGCTATCATTGGCCAATTCGATGGCTTCGGCCTCGGTGTTGAAGGCTGTGACTGCGAGTGCCGGGCCGAACACCCCTTCGCGCCATAACTGCATGTCATAGGTTACATCGTCGAAAATTGTAGGGCCGACGTAAAAACCGTCACGTCTGGCGGCGGTCGCCAACCCGTCTAGCAAACAGGTTGCGTCCTCATCTTTGGTCTGCGTGATCATCGCTGTTACTTTGGCCAGATGGGGTTTGTTCGCCAGTGGGGCCACCTGTGTGCTGGGATTCATCGCATCGCCCATTTGCAAAGATGCCGCCCGCTCCTCGATGCGCGTCACAAAAGCACCGTGGATTGAGGCCACAACAATCAGCTGCGACCCTGCCACGCACGTTTGACCATTGGACAGGAAAATTCCTGAGAACACGCCGTTTACCGCGTTCTCCAGATCGCAATCGGCAAACACGACTTGCGCAGACTTGCCTCCTAGTTCCAGTGTCGTTGGGACAACCCTGTCTGCCGCAGCTTCGGCGATCTTGCGACCCCCACCATCAGAGCCGGTGAATGTCACTTTGCGGGTCAGCGGATGGCGCACCAGTGCCTCGCCTGCCTCATGGCCGAACCCGGTTACAACGTTCAACACACTAGCAGGCAATCCGGATTGATGCGCTAAACGGACAAACTCCAATGTCGATGCCGAAGCCATTTCGCTGGATTTCACTACAACGGCATTCCCAGCCGGCAACGCCGGCGCGAGCTTCCAGGCTAGGATCATCAAAGGCGAATTATAAGGCGTGATTGCGACGACAACCCCATCGGCCTGTGGGTGTGCAGCGCTATGCGCGCCAGGGATGGAGATATCTTGCGGCTCAACCCTTAACTTTCGGGCTTCATCGGCAAAATGGCGATACCAGCTGCGCAATCCGGAAAACTGGGCGCGCACTTCGGCGATGCGCTTGCCGTTGTCGTGGATTTTGGATCTAACGAGGCTTTCCCAATTTACAGCGAGCGTATCCGCGAGTGCACCCAATATATCAGCATGTGTTGCTGCATCTGCCCAAGCATCTTCGCGAAACGCGCGATCTGCAGAACGCATCTCAAGATCTGCTTCCGTCTCTGTGCAGCGCGCAATCTGGGACCAAACAGCGCTTGTGGATGGGTCTACACTGTCGACAGACGGGCCAGACCAGGCGAAAGGCTCACCATCGATAAAGGGTTCATACTTGCGCATTTAACTTCCCTCGATGATATCTTGGGCTAAAAGTGCCAACAGCTCGCCGCGCCGAACAAGGCCGCGTGCGCAATGCGCCAACACCAACCCTTCTTCGCTAAATTTCAGGGTGATAGACTCCCGCTCGGGCTCTGCGGGAAAGTGAAACCTGCCCGCAACTTCATTCGCCATCACGTTCTGGCCAGCGCAGATTGCGCGGTCAAAAAGACCGTCGGCAGGCGCATAGATCGAATGCAGGGACGATGCAATCTCGACGACGCGCGGCTCAGGAATGGGTGGCGCGTGATGTTCCAAAACCCCCAGATACGCCAAGCAGCGCAGAAGCCCTTCTTCGGCCTGTCCGGTGATCAATGGGTCCACGCCGCCGCCGCCGCCCAGTTCTGCAGCGATCATCATAACGCCCACACGATCGGCGGCGGAATTGATTGACCGGTCGTCATTGTTTGCGCCCAGCCGCCACACCAGAGGCAAACCAAAAGCGCGGGCCAGGCCCAAGTTTGTTGCGTAAAGTTCAGGGTCTTTTGTCCCGGCCGCCAGTGTGCAGGGCTGAAAGAACGACGCCTTGCCGCCTGAATGCAGATCAATCACCGCATCGCAAAGTGGTAGTAACTCGGTTTCAACATAATGGGCCAACATTTCGGTTGGTCCGCCATTGAGGTCACCCGGAAAGGCCCGGTTGAGGTTCGCGCCATCTAGCGGCGATACCCGTGCTGACGCTACGAACGCAGGTGCGTTGAGACCGGGAACAAGAATAACCTGCCCTTGAATCATTGCTGGTTTCAGACGGGCAGCCAGACGCATGATGGCAGCGGGCCCTTCAAATTCATCACCGTGGGTGCCGCCTAAAATCAGAAAAACAGGTCCGGCGCCATTTTTCAGGCTGATGATCGGGACCGGATGATACCCAAGCGGGTTGGTGTTGTCGGACCAACGCAGCATCAAATCGCCGGTCTGTCGTCCGGGCCGGGACAGGTCTATCGTCAGGCAAAGTCTGCTTTTTTGATGGGTCATTTGACGCGGTTATTCTGCTGGTAAGGATCTGTCATAATTTCTTCTAGCATAATTTTTTTGAAAGTGAATTGTAAATTTTATGTGATCATGTGATATATTGAAAACCCCAATATAGGAGGATCTGATGGCTGTCGCTTGGGCTAAACCGGGAATAGAGAAAATTAGGGCTCATATGATTGATGGGACTGGCCCCACAGTGCCACCGGCTACGGTTCTTTTGAATTCCAACGAAAGTGTATTTGGGCCAAGCCTTTTGGCGCGGGACGCAGCGGTGGCAGCAGTGAGCGGTGTGGAGCGATATCTAGAAAACCCCGATCAGCTTTTGGCGCCAGCGATTGCCAGTCACTTTGGCTTGAACGCGGATAGAATTACGATTGGTTTCGGTTCTGATGATCTGCTGGCAAGATTGGCGCGGGCCTATTTGGGGCCAAACACAGAACTCATCCGGTCCGCGAATGGTTATCTCAAGGTGCCCAATTACGCCCATGCGAACGATGCCACTGTGGTCTCTGTGGCGGATGACAATTTCAAACCTTTAGTCGACGATATGATTGCTGCCCTGAGCGAAAAAACGCGGATCGTCTACTTAGCCAATCCAGAGAACCCGGCGGGCACTTATCTAAGCGGAGCAGAGGTGCGGCGCCTGCACACCGCATTGCCGGATCACGTATTGCTGGTGATTGATGCGGCCTATGAGGAATATGTCGATGCTCCCGATTACGAACCTGCGCATGTCTTGGTGGAGGAGGCTGAAAACGTCGTTATGTGTCGAACGTTTTCCAAGATATTCGGTCTCGCGGGGGCCCGAGTCGGGTGGCTCTATGGTCCCGAAGATGTGGTCGATTCTGTGCGCAGAATCGGGGTTACATTCCCTGTCGCATCCCCCTCAGCTGCCGCCGCAATTGCAGCACTCGAAGATCGTGAGCATACAAAGATGGTTTTTGATGAGAACCAAAAATGGCGCAGCTGGCTGTCGGCTCAGCTGACTGAATTGGGTCTGTCGGTGGTGCCCAGCCAAGGGAATTTCCTACTGGTAGAATTCTCTGATCCCGGTAAATCAGCGAGCGCCGTAGACGCCGCACTGCGTCAGAAAGGGATTGCGATCCGGCGTTTTGCCTCTCCAGCATACGCCGAATACATCCGCATCACCATCGGTCACCCGCAAGAATTGCAGGCGGTAGTGACCGGTATCACCGCCTTTTTGAAGGGAGAATTGTGATGGTTTTTGCCCCTTCGTTGTCGACGCAAGCACCAGATGTGGCACACCCATCTGGCGCTCAGATAATCCGATTGATCAAACAAGCCGACGTGCATGAAATCGTGGCTGTGCCGGATATCGTGACCAGCGATGGGCTGTTATGGCCCATCTCGCGAGACCGCGATTTCCGACTGACACGTGTGTGTAAAGAAGACGAAGGCGTCAGCATCTGCGGCGCGATGTCCTATAACGGCACCCGTGCCATTTTGATGATGCAGCAAACTGGGCTGATGGATTCTCTGAACGCAATCCGGGCCATCGGCGTGGATTATGAACTGCCGATTGTGATGATGGTGGGCCTGCAGGGCAAAGAGCCAGCGGTGCACCCAGACCAGTCAGCTTCTTACGGGGTGCGTATCGTCCGGCCGGTGCTGGATGCGATGGAATTGTCGCATTCATTAATCGAAGAGCCAGGGGATGAAAGCCATATCCCAAAAGCAATTTCGGCTGCATATGCTGCCTTCCGCCCCCATATTTTCCTGATTGGCCGATCCCCGGAGGCATCATGACCTTGCAAAGAGATGCTGCGCTGAAGGCATTAATTCCACATGTATCAAATGATGATATCGTTGTTGCTGTCTATCAAAGTTGCTTTGATTGGCTGGCGCTGAACCCTCGTGATTTGAACTATGTAGCCGTTGGCGCCATGGGGCAGGCGTCTTCGCATGGGTTGGGCTTGGCGCTGGCGAACCCTGATCGGCGGGTGTTTGTTCTGGATGGCGACGGCAGCCTGTTGATGAACCTCGGTACTTTGGTGACCATTGCCAACGCTAGGGTCACTAACCTTTATCACTTCTTGGGGGCCAACCGGGTCTACGAAGTCAACGGCGCCCACCCTTTACCGGGTGCAGACACTGTCGATTTTGAAGGGTTGGCACGGGCCGCAGGATATGCTGGTTCGCGCAGCTTTTCTGATCTGGATCAACTTCACCAAGAACTACCAGTCGTGTTGTCCTCGCCGGGGCCGCAGATGTCTGTCCTGGAAATTGTTCCCGGCGAGTCCTATCCGCGAGACTATGACTACATCCACAGCTCAGCGGCGCGCGACAGTTTTAGAAAAGCACTTAACGCTAACTGAACAACTTTTTTGCAGGCTCTGTCAGATTAAACTTGCTTAAAGTGGGCAGGGCGACTTTATAGCCTGTCTTGATGACAAAACCTCCCCATTTCGCTACATGAAACCTGGCCCGGGGTTCCTGGACCATCTTGCCTAGGTCCGTGGGCCGAAAACCAAGCACCACAGGCCCCGGACAATAGAGTACCACCTAAGGCCTGCCTTCAGCGTTGCATGAGTTCAGTTGGCGTTGGATGGGTTCGTTTGGACCGGCGGTCCAAAGGCAGGGGTTACTGTGCCCAATCCATGCAGTTGAGCCGCAAGTGCATGGACAAAGTGCCCCAGATCACGGGCACTGCGCCTCAGTCATTGGGCCTTGAATGTTGGTCTCACAGGTTCATTGACGAGAGGTTTTGTTTGGTAACGCCATCTCTATTCACACACCAATTTCAAGCTGAATCGTGCCGCTGCTCTCGCTGAGTGGCGTCAATTATTAAGCGCATAGATTT
>TARA_B110000208_G_scaffold174864_1_pt1 | contig 10999 bp, 9 predicted proteins | sample TARA_B110000208 | Tara Oceans TARA_B110000208 (sample SAMEA4397426) | marine metagenome | biome: Polar Biome; feature: [SRF] surface water layer (ENVO:00010504); material: water (ENVO:00002006), including particulate matter (ENVO:01000060) such as... | depth 5 m
ACTTCTCATTAGAGAAGCCCGACACTATGTGTCGGGCTTTTTGCTGTCTAGTATAAAATTTATTAATATTTAGCGTTTTTTAATGTGGCTCTGTTAATTTATTGCTAAAATCCATCAAAATAAACTTATCAAGTGATTATATGTCAATTAACTGGTTCCCGGGGCACATGCATAAGGCCCAAAAGGAAATAAAAGAAATCCTTCCTCAAATTGATGTTGTGATCGAGGTTTGTGATGCACGACTACCTTTTAGTAGCGAAAACCCGATGATAACTGAGATTCGTGGTGATAAACCGTTAATTAAAATTTTAAATAAAAGTGATTTAGCGGATCCACAAGCAACTCAGATCTGGCTAGACTATCTCGATGCCCAACATAATGTTAAAGCGATTGCGTTAACAACACAAAACCCAGCAATCGCTAAAACTCTTCCCTCTATTATTAAAAACTTGATACCCAATAAGGATGAAACGGGTAAACAGATTAACGTTGTCATTATGGGGATACCTAATGTGGGTAAATCAACATTAATTAATACCCTTGTTGGTAAAGCTAAAGCTAAAGTGGGTAATGAACCTGCGGTAACTAAAGGACAACAGCGGATAAAATTAGAGGAAGGTTTATACTTACTCGATACACCAGGCATGCTTTGGCCTAAAATTTTAAATGACAACAGTGGTTACCGTCTGGCAATTTCTGGTGCAATTAAAGATACTGCATTTGAACATGACGATATTGCTTGTTTTGCTGCTGAGTACTTACTAAAAAACTACCCAGAGCAATTGGTTAAGCGCTATCAGTTAAAAGAGTTACCTGAGCAAGATGTAGATTTAATTGAAGCGATAGGGAAAAAACGTGGTTGTGTTAAAAGCGGAGGTATTGTCGACTTTCATAAAGCATCAACAATATTGATCAATGAGATCCGTGATAAAACACTGGGACCGATAACGTTTGAAAATCCAGAGATGGTTGAGAAAGAGGAGGCATACTTTCTTGACCAAGAAGCTAAAAAAATAGCTGCCAGAGAAGCAAAGAAAACAGCTCGTGGCCGTGGTCGAAAAAACAAACGTTAATTTTATTATCTTGGATAATTATTATGGAAAACATATTTAGCTTACACCCTCAACTCTCTAAAGATTGTATTGTGTTAACCGATTTACCATTATGCAAAGTGCTGTTATGTAACGATAAAGCGTACCCTTGGTTTATATTAGTTCCTAGGATTGCTGATGTTACTGAAATCTATCAATTAGAATGGCAAGACCAACAACAATTTTTAAATGAATCCAGTTTATTAAGCGAATTACTTATGGCAGAATTTAACGGGGATAAGTTGAATGTTGCAGCACTTGGTAATGTCGTGCCACAATTACATATTCACCATATTGTTCGTTTTAAAGATGATTTTTGTTGGCCTAAACCTATATGGGGCCAACATCCGTTGACGCCATACTCAATTGATGAAATTGAGAGCATTAAAAAAAGAATACAACCTAAAGTTTCCTTGTTCACTTAGGTTTTATCTATTTTGATTAAGCGACATTTTTATCTAGGTTAACAATTTTTATTTCAGCAAGGGATTGGCTGAGATCTGATATTAGATCGTCAACATTTTCTAAGCCAACCGAAATTCTAATTAAGGTATCACTAATACCTGCTTCAAGTCGTTCTTCTTGTGTGTAAGGAGAGTGAGTCATTGAGGCGGGGTGTTGAATGAGTGATTCTGCATCACCTAAGCTTACTGCTATCGAAAATAATGCCATACGGTTAATAAAGTCTGCACCACCGGCTAAAGTAGACTTGATTTCAAAAGCGATAACACCACCTGCCGCCTTCATCTGATTGCCGATAAACTTATTGCCAGGGTGACTTTTTAAACCCGGGTAATATACTTGATCCACGGCTTCGTGTGCTTCTAAAAACTCAGCAATCGCTTGTGCATTATTACAATGACGTTCCATCCGAATTGGTAACGTTTTAATACCTCGTAATATCAACCATGCATCGTGGGGACTAATCGTTGCGCCAATATCTTTTAATATCGTCATTTTTATTTTCATGATCATTTCATTAGTACCACAAATAATACCTGCGACAACATCACCATGGCCGTTTAAATATTTAGTAGCACTATGGACAACAATATCGATACCAAATTTTCCTGGTTGCTGTAATACCGGGGTTAAAAAAGTATTATCGACAATTGACAGTATTTGGTGTTTCTTGGCGATGTTGGCAATTTTTTCAATATCAAGAACAACAAGGTTTGGATTAATAGGTGTTTCTAAAAAGATAACTTTTGTATTTTCCTGGATGACTGTTTCAATATTACTTGGGTTCGTCATATCAACAAAACTCACTTCAATACCGAATTTTCTAAGTTGATGGTTAATCAGTGCATAGGAGCAGCCGTATATTGCTTTGGACGCAATGATGTGGTCTCCACATTCCAAATTAGCTAATAGAGCCCCTGAAACCGCCCCCATACCAGTAGCAGTTGCAGCAGCATCGTCCATATTTTCCATTGCAGCCACACGCATCTCAAATTGACGCGTTGTTGGATTTCCTAGACGAGTGTAAATATACCCCTCAGCTTCACCTGCAAATCTGTCAGCACCCTCTTGCGCATCATTAAAGATAAACGTTGAAGTTTGATAAAGTGGTGTCGCTAATGATCCAAATTGTTCATCATTAATACGACCAGAATGAATGGCTTGAGTTTCAATATGCTTGCTGTTGTTCATAGTTATCCCTTGCGTGTCTATTTGAGCTGAGGTGACACAATAATAAAAGTGGCTTACTCACTTCATTAGCAAAATAGCGGCCAATAAAATAAAAACCATATAAAACAGTCTGTTAATTTCTTACAATCAAAATAGTTATCTTTTTGTAATAATATTAGTACGATATTGAGCTCTTGATAAGAATAAATTTATTTACTAGTTTAGAAACCAATGAATTTCGGCTTTATATCGATGTCATAATAATAGTACAATGTAATTATTATATGACAAGGTTTGAAAAAATGAGATTAGAGATTGAATCAACCGATAGGTTAGGCATTAGTCAGGAAATACTGGCTGTATTTTCAAGTTTATCTTGGGATGTTATTGCAATTGAAGTGATTACTAATTTTACTTATGTTCATATAAAACCAGAATACCTATCTATGGATGAGGTCCTTAGCTCATTAAAAAATATCAATGGGATCATTACTTGTAAGAAGATAACGCTATTGCCAACTCAACGGCGTGAAAAACACTTACAGGCGCTTTTGGACCAAATACCTGATCCTATAATTGATATTGATGAAAACGGGCTTATATTAGCGGTAAATCAATCAGCAGAAACCCTGTTGTTTACTCATAACGAAAGTACTAGCTTTGAAGGCTTATCTATTGGTCAATTTATTGAACAAGACTATTCGACATTAGTCTCTAATAAACCAACATCTTGTTCGGTAACCTTTGTGGGACAATCCTATATCGCTGATATTAGTCCTATTTTTTCAGGTGAAAAAGATAATAAGGCTAACAAAGAAAAACAAAAAATAAGTGGTGCCGTTATTATTCTGAGAACGATGAATACTTTGGGACGGCAAATATCGCTATTACAGTCTCAAAAAGATCAAGGTATTGAAAGTATTATTGGTGAGTCATCGAAAATAAGGGTGTTAGTAGAACAAACATTACGTTATGCAAAGTTAGATTTACCGGTATTAATAAGTGGTGAAACAGGGACGGGGAAAGAGTTGATAGCGAGAGCACTTCACGCGGCAAGTAATCGATCAAAATCTCCATTTTTAGCTATTAATTGTGCAGCAATATCAGAACATTTACTCGAAAGTGAGCTTTTTGGCTATGCCTCAGGTGCCTTTACGGGGGCTCAAAAAGGTGGAAAACCTGGATTATTTGAATTGGCTGATGGTGGAACCATTTTTTTAGATGAGATAGCTGAAATGACAGTGTATTTGCAAGCTAAGTTATTACGGTTTTTAGAAGATTTTAAATACAGACGAGTAGGTGGTACGAAAGAGTTAATTGTTAATGTTAGGATAATCAGTGCGAGTCATCAAAACTTAACCAGCCTATTAGAGAAAAAGTTATTTAGGGAAGATTTATTTTATCGTTTAAACGTCCTTAATTTAGACTTGCCACCGTTGAGAGAAAGAACAGACGATATTCCATTACTCGCCCACTACTTTATTGAAAATGCGGCACGACAAGTTAATAAAAGTGCGCCAAAAATAACAGAGCAAGCCCTCGATACATTATTGGCATACCACTGGCCTGGTAATATTCGACAACTTCAAAATATATTGTTTAGGGTAGTTGCTCTTGATACCAACTTAATCATAGAACAAGCTGATTTAGTTAATGCTTTATCTCAATTGGGAAACAATAACTTAACGAATGATAGTTTGCTGCATGAGGGAAGAGAAAACGACGAGGTTAAATCAAATACTGAGGACTGGGCTTTACTTCAAGCTAAGTTTGAATATCAATTGTTGAAAAAACTTTACCCCATTTATCCAACAACAAGACTGTTAGCAACAAGGTTAAACGTTTCTCATAATAAAATTGCGATGAAACTCAGAGAGCATGGTATCAGTAAAATTATTTAGCTTTAATACTAGTGTTAGAACTTTACTACTTTAACCACCGGTGAATTTAACTTTATAGCCTTGTTTCTCTAAGGCTAGTTTTATAGCCTCACGTTTATCACCCTGTATTTCAATAGTTTCTCCGACTACACTGCCACCAGCACCACAAGATTTTTTTAGTTTACTGGCGAAGTCTTTTAATGCCTTTGTCGATAAAGCTAAACCACTGATAATAACCACTCCCTTACCTTTTCTGCCTTTTGTTTCTCTGCGTACATTGGCAAAACCATCACTTTCGGTTATTACTTCTTTTTTACTTTGTTGTTTTATTCTGCCCCGGTCAGTTGAATAAACTAAATTAGAGTCAGTGGCCGTATTATCCTGGATGGGTAACTCTTTTCCAAAGGCCGCCGCTAAATCGCTGAGGCTAGAAAATGAACTTTTCATAAGGTGATGACCTACAATTAAGGGCATAAAAAATGCGAAATAAACTTGTAATAATTACGATGAGATATACTAAAGCGAATAAAAAGATAAAGCCACTCATAGAGTGGCTTTATTATAAGGTAACAAACACTAATATATCTATGTTTTTTGCAAAAGCTTATAACTAAAAGTTTAAACTTAAAGTTTACTTTCTAGCATGGGTAAAGCTTCAAATAAATCACCAACAAAACCATAATCAGCAACCTGAAAGATAGGTGCTTCAGGATCTTTGTTGATAGCAACAATAACTTTAGAGTCCTTCATGCCAGCAAGATGCTGAATTGCACCACTAATACCAACAGCAATATAAAGGTCTGGAGCAACAATTTTACCTGTTTGACCAACTTGCATATCGTTTGGTACAAAGCCCGCATCAACTGCAGCACGTGATGCACCAATAGCCGCACCCAGTTTATCGGCAATACCGTCAAGCAATTTAAAGTTATCACCATTTTGCATACCACGGCCACCTGAAATAATGACACTGGCAGCACCTAACTCTGGTCGCTCTGAAACCGTTAACTCATCACTGACATGACTTGAATTACCTGCATCCATAACACTATCTAGTATGACAACTTCTGCATTACCATCACTAGTCACGGGATCAAAACCAGTAGTTCGAACCGTAATAACCTTTTTATTATCTAAAGATTGAACCGTAGCAATCGCATTACCTGCATATATTGGACGAATAAAAGTATCAGGACTTTCTACCGCAATAATGTCAGATATTTGAGTAACATCTAGTAATGCCGCTACTCTAGGCATAAAATTCTTACCGGTAGTTAAAGCGGCAGCAAGGATATGCTCATAGTCATTAGCAAGTTCAGTCACTAATAAACTTATATTTTCTGCCAGTTGATGTTCATAAGCTGCATTTTCAGCAACTAACACTTTAGTTACACCATTAACTTTAGCGGCTTCTTGGGCAACATCCTGACAATTATTGCCAGCGACTAAAAGGTGAATGTCACCACCAATTGCTTGAGCGGCTGCCACTGTTTTTAAGGTATCCGCTTTTAAATTATTATTGTCATGTTCTGCAAATACTAAAATGCTCATGAGATCACCTTCGCTTCATTTTTCAATTTTTCAACTAATTCATCAATTGTTTCAACAATGATGCCGGCTTGACGCTCTGCTGGAGGAATGACTTTTAATGTTTTAGTTCTTGGTGATAAATCAACACCAAAATCATTAGCATTCTTAACATCTAAAGGTTTACGTTTCGCCTTCATTATATTGGGAAGAGAGGCATAACGAGGTTCATTCAAGCGCAGGTCAGTAGTTACGATAGCTGGAAGGTTCAAAGCAACTGTCTGTAAGCCACCATCAACTTCACGAGTGACATTAACTCTATCGCCTTCAACTTTAACAATAGAAGCAAACGTACCTTGAGGCATGTTAGTTAATGCAGCAAGCATTTGACCCGTTTGGTTATTGTCGCTATCAATGGCTTGTTTACCTAAAATAACGAGTTGAGGTTGTTCTTCTTCGACAATTTTTTGCAATAACTTGGCTATATTGATTGAGTCTAGTTCCAAATCTGTTTCAATTTGAATAGCCCGATCAGCACCTAAGGCTAAAGCTGTTCTAAGTTGTTCTTGGCAAGCCTTGGTACCAATTGAAACCGCAATGACTTCTGTTGCCACGCCGGCTTCTTTAAGACGGATGGCTTCTTCAACTGCTATTTCACAAAACGGATTGATAGCCATTTTAACGTTAGCAAGATCAACATTTGAATTATCTGATTTAACGCGAACTTTGACGTTATAGTCAATTACTCGTTTGATGGGGACTAATACTTTCATCTTTGCCTCTGCTTGTTGTGGTTATATTCTGTGACTAACTTATTTAGTGCAGGTGGTAATAATAACACTTGATCAAAATATAGTCATCTGAGTGTAAAATGACACTCTCGGGTAAGCTACATTATTTATTTGAATATTACTTCAAAAGACTACGTCAAACATTACGTGTACGTCAACGTAATATATAATATAATCATTAACAAATTTTATTAAATACGTTTTATTTGTAAATTCATTATTACAATATAGTATTTACTTGCAAAATATCTATAATGGGTTGATATTATCAAACAGGTGTTTGAAAATCAAACGCATGTTTTAATTATCTTGAAAAGAAATCAATAATGGGAGATATCATGGAACGCGAATCAATGGAATTTGATGTGGTAATCGTTGGTGCTGGTCCTTCGGGCTTGTCAACAGCCTGTCGATTAATGCAATTAGCACAAGAAAAAGAGCAAGAGCTCATGGTTTGTGTCGTTGAAAAAGGTTCAGAAGTTGGGGCTCATATCCTTTCGGGTGCAGTTTTTGAACCTCGTGCTCTTAATGAGTTATTTCCTGATTGGCAAGAAAAAAAGGCACCGCTAATAACTAAAGTAACAGGCGATGATATTTATTTGTTTAATAGTGAAAGCAAGAGTATTAAATTGCCCAACTTATTGGTACCTAAAACCATGCACAATGACGGTAACTATATTGTTAGCATGGGAAATGTTTGCCGCTGGTTAGCTGAGCAGGCAGAGCAACTAGGCGTTGAAATATTTCCGGGTTTCCCTGCTCAAGAAGTTATCTACAATGACGATGGCAGTGTCGGAGGAATTATAACAGGAGATATGGGACTTGACTCTAATGGCAATGAAAAAGATTCGTTTATGCCGGGTATGGAGCTTCGTGCCAAATATACGGTATTTGCTGAAGGTTGTCGTGGTCATTTAGGTAAAGAACTTATTACTAAATTCAATTTAGATGCTGAAGCATCGCCTCAGCACTATGGTTTAGGGTTTAAAGAAATTTGGGACATAGCACCCGAGAAACATCAAGAAGGTTTAGTTGTTCATACCGCAGGTTGGCCTTTAGATAAAGACACCACTGGTGGTGGTTATTTGTATCATGCAGAGAATAACCAAGTTTTTGTCGGCTTAATTGTGGATTTAAATTATAGTAATCCACACTTGAGTCCATTTGACGAGTTTCAACGCTACAAACACCACCCCAAGATTAGTCAGTATCTTGAAGGGGGTAAACGTGTTTCTTACGGTGCGCGTGCTTTAGCTAAAGGTGGTTTTAATTCACTGCCAAAAATGACCATGCCAGGAGCTATATTAGTCGGTTGTGATGCGGGTACGTTGAACTTTGCGAAGATAAAAGGTAATCACACCGCAATGAAATCAGGGATGTTAGCTGCGGAGACCATTTGTGAAGCACTGATGAGCGAGACAGACTTAAAGGATGGTGCCAAAGACTTAACGGATTATGCCAAAAAGTATAAAGACTCCTGGTTATTTGACGAACTGTATAATACCCGTAATTTTGGCCCAGCAATACATAAGTTTGGCACTATAATAGGCGGTGGTTATAACACGATTGATCAAAATTTATTTGCCGGTAAATTACCGTTTAATTTCAAAGACGATACTTTAGATCATGCACAGATGAAGTTAGCCTCCGAAGTAGCCGTTATTAATTACCCTAAACATGATAATAAATTAAGTTTTGACAAGTTAACATCAGTCTTTTTATCTAATACTAACCATGAAGAAGAACAACCTTGTCATCTTAAATTAACTGATGTCACCATTCCCATTGCTGTTAATTTAGTTAAATATGGCGAGCCTGCACGACTTTATTGTCCTGCTGGTGTTTATGAGGTTGAAACGAGTGAAAAAGGCGATAAGTTTGTCATTAATGCACAAAATTGTATTCATTGTAAAACATGCGACATCAAAGACCCAAGTCAGAACATTACTTGGGTAACACCCGAAGGTACTGGCGGACCAAATTACCCCAATATGTAAAAATAATTACGATTTATAGTGGTGATTTGTCATTTCAACCCACCACTATAAGCTCCTATTTTAGTGTAGCTTATGGTGGTAAGTTAACTATTTCCTAGTTAGCAATGTTATGTAGTTTGCTATTTACAGGGACGAGGTTTACTAATTGTTTTTAATGATATTAATTATGAACTATCGGTTCAATATGAATGAGACGATCTTTATAGATAACTCGGCTAGGTCCATACTCTCGGCGAGATCTTTCGTAAAAGTCGCCTGCGGTAAATACCACACCATGATAAAGTTTCTCAGTGGCTTCCACACAGATGCTTGACATATATTTTTGTGAATTTTCCTCTAACCTTCTTTTTTCTTCAAGTATCTCTGCTATTTTATCATTATGAAACTGGTTGGTAGTAATCACTTTATTTAGCATTTCAAGGGTTGCTATATCTTTTGGCAATTTGTTAAGTTTATTCGTTACTTCTCTAAGCTCTTGAATGATAGTTGTTTCACTTTTTAAACGACCATCAATATCGATATGTAATTTTTTAAACTCGAGGATTTGAGCTTCAAAATTAATAAAAGTATTACTGCCTGCTGTGGCACCAACAGTTCCTGCATGGACAGAAGTGACCACTTTTACATAACCACCGATTAATTTACCATTAGCTTTATCCTTTGTGCCTAACCATAAACCTCCACCGGTATTGACAACACTATGCATTAACTGATTTTCAATACGAAGATCTGAGTTACAAGTGATTTCAGAATATTGACAATATTTTGCATATATTTTACCTCCAGCTGAAATATTAACAGTCATCTTTAATTCAGTAGCATTTGAATTTTCAATCTCTTGCTTTTTACCAATAACTCCTCCAGTAATAGTAATATCGCCCCCAGCTTTAAGTGTGGCACACTCCACAAAACCTAAAACAGTAATATCACCAGTGGCAAATACTTTCATAGACTCACAGACATCACCCTCGATGATTACGCTACCGTCAAAGTCAACATTTCCACTACCGACATCAACATTTTTTATTTTATAGACCTCATCAACTTCCATTCCGTTATCTATCATTTTAGGTAAACCGGCAATTGTTGAAATTAATAAATCTTTATTTTCAGGACTAATTGATGTGCCTTCACCCACATTGAGAGTAATGTCCTCACCTGCCTCATTAGATAGAATAGTTCCAGTTACAGTGTAGCCTTCTACTCCTTTGGTTAGAGATAATTTTTGAGCTAAAGGGTCTCCAATATTGACACAAATAATATCGCCAAGTTCGCGCATGTCAACATTACCGTCACCTAGATCTTTTGGCTGTAATATACGTTCTTGAGCACTTTGAACCAAATTTATGACTTTAGCATCTTCACCCTTAATGGCTTTTTTTCCAAACGCTACCGTTGAAGAAACTACCCTTCCAGCAGGTCCTTTAGAGGCGAGTTGTGCGAGGTTAATAATATTTGCCTTACTAAATCCTTTTTTAACACCATAGTTCTGAGCTGAATTCAAAATGGTTTTGGCACTAAGATTTTCACCTCCAAGTGCTGTTGTTATTTCAGCTATAGCAGTCATCTCGTCTGGTGCTATGATAATAGCTATTGTTGCATCCTGTCGCTCTAAGATCTGGTAGCGAATTTTAATACCTGTTTGCTCTGCTTCTAACGGTTTCAAAACATTGTGTAGCTCAATAATGGCATTATTGATATTAGATTTATTTATAAATAGTGACGTATATGATGATGCATCAATAAGTTTTTGAATAGAGTGCAGAGTGACAGGATCACCGACCTTCTTTGGCTCCAAAACCAAATCTACATTATTCTGTGAGTTAGTTACTAAACTAAGACTTGTCATTTTTCTCTTCTTATGTGATAACTGCCATTCAAGCTAAGGACTGACTATAAATATATCTAGTGACTTAATATATTAAGTCACTACTTTTAAATATAATTGTATTTATGAATGTTAATAAAAGCAGTTATACCTGCTTTATAATAATCAATTTTATATTATCTAATAATAAGTATACTTTTAATTCATCAAAAAGCCTGGCCGGAGTCAAGCAGTCATTTCTTGATGTTTTTTC
>TARA_B110000208_G_scaffold72110_1_pt1 | contig 10994 bp, 8 predicted proteins | sample TARA_B110000208 | Tara Oceans TARA_B110000208 (sample SAMEA4397426) | marine metagenome | biome: Polar Biome; feature: [SRF] surface water layer (ENVO:00010504); material: water (ENVO:00002006), including particulate matter (ENVO:01000060) such as... | depth 5 m
TACTGTGCATATGATGATCAATGCAGCCAATCGTGATCCAGCCCAGTTCTCAAACCCGGATCGTTTTGATATCACTCGTCGTCCAAACCGGCATTTGTCCTTTGGTTTGGGCGTCCATATTTGTGTGGGCAATGCTTTGGCCAGAGTTGAGGCGCAAATCGCGTTTCAAAGATTATTCCGCCGTTTTCCAAAACTTGCGATAACCATTCCTGCGGTCATTGCTCCAAGGCTGAGATTCCGAGAGATTTCATCCCTGCATGTCTCTGTGACTTAGGGCTTAAAACCGTATTCGATAAGCTGAATGAAGGGAGCCTCCAAACTAACGAGAACAAGCATCTGATTGCTGGCTCAGTCTAAAACTTTGCGTTCAAAAGCCCCACGCACTCAACACAATCCCGCACCCAGCCCAGGTCACACCTTTAGCGGACCAAAGTGCTAAGCCGGTGCATTCCGACTATCTTACATATTTTACCGAATGGGTGATTTGCCTGCGCGAGGAAAAGTTCTTTGGCGCTGAGGATGCACTCTTTCCCAAGCCTGAACAGCGTTTGGTGGATGGCAGGTTTGTTTATGACCAACTATCACGCGATCCTTATGCAAATTCGGCGCAAGTGAGCGCCGTGTTTCGAGGGGCTTTCGCTCAAGTGCAATTGCATCCTTATACTCCCCATAGCATCCGCAAAACTTTGGGGCAGGAAATGAGTGACAGGAACTTGCCACTTGATGCGCAAAAGGCGTGGTCGCAAATTCTCGGACATGAAAGGTTTACTACAACCGTTTCCAGCTATTTGCCCGTATCAACTCAACAGCAAGGTTTTTTACATGGTCAGCTAGCTCACAAAAAGCATTCCGCGCTCTCGTTTCATTGCTGGTTCAACCCCGTCGTTGAGAAACTTTCGTGCAGCTTTGTGGCCCGCAAACACTGCCGACTGAATGATCCCTGGTGCCTCGGCATCGCCCAAAAGAGTTTTACTCTCAGAACTTTCTAAGCTCACCCACAGTTGAAGGTTCGGCGCACGTAAGCCCACTGGAACAAGTGTTCCTTTAAGAGGATCGATTGAAGCGCCAGTATTGGCGTCCCTTAGATGCAAGGCTTCATCCCATTTTGTTGCTACCGCGTTGGGCACAACCTTAACACCTAACTCGGTCAATTGTTTGGTGACGCGCGATTGCTCCAATGTGTATCCCATCCACCCGGCAACATAGGGTTGAGGGGTGACGAGTGTTACATCGTTTCCAAGGCGCGCGAGATGGGCTGCGATTACATTGCCCATATAGTAATGCTCATCGTCATAGATCACGATCGGGCCATCTTGTTTCGCGCCGTTGATGATTGCGTCAACACTTAGGCTTCCTTGCTCGAACCCTTCGATAGGGTCGAAATGGGTGCGCCCCAATCCATTGTTCAACCAATGCGCGCCAGTCGCGACAAATGTATGATCGACCTCCATTTCAGAGACTGCATCAGCGTCAATTTCACTATCTGTATAAAGATCGACATTGGCCATCTGGCGCAGTTGATAAAGGCGATAGTCGGCAACCCGAGACCATGCACCTAACCCAAACAATCTGCTTTCCAACAAAGAACGCCCACCAAGTTCTGAGGACTTTTCGGCGACTGTCACACGATGCCCTGCGCGCGCAAGAACTAGGGCTGCTTCAAGCCCCGCAGGACCCGCACCCGCAACAAGTAAGTCCTTTTTCGACGTGGCACTTGGAACGATTTCGGGATGCCAACCGCGTTTCCATTCCTGACTGATTGTCGGGTTTTGCGTGCAGTTGAGCGGGATCGAGAAAGCGTCAGAAGACACGCATATATTACACCCGATGCACTCGCGGATATCCTCAACACGGTTTTCGCGGATCTTATTCGGTAAATACGGGTCCGCTATCGAAGGGCGTGCGCCACCGATTAGATCCAGCACACCACGTTTGATTTGGTTGACCATTGTATCGGGTGACGTGAAACGACCCACACCAACAACTGGCTTTGAAGTGACCTGTTTGACAAAGGATGTAAACTCTCCCTGCCAGCCCTCATTGTCGAAACGCGAAGTACCGCTGTCATGAGGCCAAGTGGCAATGTTAACGTCCCAAAGGTCAGGCAGATCAGCCAAAGCCTCTACCACATCACGGCCTTCGCCAGTGTTAGTGATTTTCCCGCGTCCGCCAACCTCATGAACAGCAAGGCGAATGGCAACGGCCATCTCGCCCGCGGCCTCTTCAACGGTTTCTTCCAGAATTTCGCGCATCAAGCGCAGACGGTTTTCAAAGCTACCACCGTATTCATCAGTGCGGTGGTTATAGGCGGGGGACAAGAAGTGCCAAAGGATCGAAGCATCATGCGCCGCGTAGATGTAGACGATGTCATAGCCAGCCTCCTTGGAGCGCTTGACCGCCGCACGGAAACTTTGACGGAGCGCTTTGATGTCGGCCTTGTCCATCGCTTTCGCTTGTACCGGAACTTGAGGCTTGAGGCACGGCAGGTTTGACGGCCCCCAAACGGGCATTCCTGTTCCCATGCCGCGTCCACGGATGCCCGTGTGGGCGATTTCGATTGCAGACAAAGACCCGATTGCACGAAGCCGATCCGTAAGGACGCGGTGGTCGCGTACATCGTCGTTGTCCCAAAACTTCTCGATAGGGAGATCGCAAATGTCCGAGGTAGGGTCGATCTCCGCAAGTTGCATGCAAACCGTGCCCCAACCGCCCTCGGCCTTTGTGGTGCGCATTGCATGACTACCGTTGCGCATCAATGGGGAGTGACCCGTTGCATGCGGGACTGCGTAGAACCTGTTGGGGGCGGTGACTGGGCCAATTTTGACAGGCTCAAACAGAACTTTGTAACGCTCGTCGGTTTTGCTAATATCCATCATAGCTTAACCGTCCCATCCGCAATCCAACCATCGAGAACCGCCAACGCCGCATCTGCAAAGGTTTGGTCATTAATGTGGCTATTCAACATTGTGAGCTCAGCAGGCGCTTTAATCGCCTTGCCCACTTCATCGACCATCGCTGCCAAGCCGTCTGGATCATGGGCTGGCTCGCCCACGCGGTCCCATTCTTCGACGCCTTGTGTCGGCATTAGAACATGCACCGGAGCTTTTGCATCTGCCAAGCGCGCCGCTATATCACGGACCAAGGCTCGGCGTTCATCGGGAGATAGTCCTGATGATTTGATTAAGCGATTGTGCGCATGGAAAGGGCGATCGGCATAGGCCTCAGGAATCGCCTGCCAGCCTGCAAAATCAATCAAGTCTGCGCACCCCGGGGACACAATTTGTGGAATACCGCTTGCACCAGCATTGGTGAGGCGATCTGCGCCGCCATTAATAACAGACCCAACCATCAGATTGCCAAGTTCTGGCAGCGCGAAATCCATCACGGCGGCGAAATAGCCTTGTCGCGCCAACGCCTCGAATGCCATTCCGCCCATGCCAGTTGCGTGAAATACCGCCACTTCAAAGCCACGCTGTTGCAGCGGATCGCGCAGATACTTCATGTATTTGAGGCAGGACGACCCAAGGCTCGTCATACCAATAACTGGCTTGTCCGACTTAGGCGGTTCAACTGCATTTGCCGCGCCAAGCACAGCGCCAGCCGCCTGCGATAGCGACGATTTACAGACGGAGTTCAAACCATAGAGCCCGCCAGCCCATAGGATCATTTGAATATCAGGACTCAGACGATCCGCAGGGATCAGAGGCGAGAAAGAGACAGTGGACACGACGTATTTCGGCACGCCCATTGGCAGCGCCTGCGCGCAATCAAGTGCCAAATCGGTTCCCATAGTGCCGCCAAGGGCAAGCATTCCATCAATTTTTCCGTCAGCATAAAGCCGCGCCGAAAGCGTTGATGCACCGCGCGCCATGATTTGCATCGCAGTATTTTCATCACCGCAATCAATCGCCGCTTGGATCGAGGACCCAGCCGCCTCTGCCACTTGATGCTTGGAGACATTCGTTGGCTTGGATGGATCACCCAGCACGCTCACATCCATCGACAAGACCTTGCCGCCCTGCGCTGCGATGCGATCGCAGATATAGTGCAGTTCTTCATCTTTGGTGTCGTACGTGCCGATAACGAGAATAGTTTTGGTCATGACTTTTCCTTCCACGGGTTATCCGCGCATTTTTTCACCTTTTGGATCATAAAACGGGGCGAGTTGCGCATGGACCTCGAAGTTATTTCCTGCGATCAAAACGGAAAACCCGCCTTCATCAATCCATGCTTTTGTAACGCCACTGTCTTGATGCAACGTGGCCAGTCCGATCATTTGATCCAATCGGTGGCCCCAGCCGCCAGAGGTCACATAGCCAACCATATCACCATTCTTCCAGATGGTTTCATCATGGGACAGATAGGGGCCATCCTGTTCAGTAATTCTAGGCACTGTGATCGCGACCAACCTGTCGGGTACGGCAGTTTTGTAGGTAGCTTTCTGTTCAGCCAACGTCGCTTTGCCAAGAAAATCTGGTTTGCTCAGATCGACAGCAAAGCCAAGTCCTGTCTCATAGGGGGTGTCTTCTTCAGCAATGTCATGACCGAAATGACGGAACCCTTTTTCTAAGCGACATGCGTTCATCGCAAACATACCCACATGACGTAAACCATGAGGCGTGCCCTCGCGGATCAGTGCCTCATAGACATGCGCGGTAAATTCGGTCGGGATCATCAACTCATATCCTAATTCTCCAAAGAAGGAGCGGCGAATGACCCAAGCCCTTGCGTGCTCAACGTCCATTTCTCGCGCCGCGCCAAACGGGAACGTCGCGTTCGAAATATCCTCGGTAGTGAGCGCTTGCAGAATGTCACGCGTTTTGGGTCCGTGGATTGTGAGCAAGCTATAAGCGGATGTCATATCAACAACGTCACACTGCCATGATGGGTCTGTATTGGCAGTGATCCAAGCAATATCACGTGCTTGGCTGGGGTGGCCCGTCACGATCATAAACCGCGTCGGTGCAATCCGTGTGACAGTAATATCCGCTTCGATCCCACCTCGCCTGTTTAATAACTGAGTATAGACGCTGATACCCACTTCAACATCCATCTGCGCACCGCAAATATGATTGAGGAGCGTTACTGCCTCTGGTCCTGTGACCAGCAGTTTCCCGTACATGGATTGATCTAAAAGCCCCGCCGCAGTCTCTACTGCTTTGACTTCGTCAGCGACGCACGGCGACCATTCTTGATATCCGATAGAAGGCTCCGCAGGCCAATCGCTAGTTATGGTATCGAAGTACATTGGCACTTCCCAACCCATCCGCTCGGCGAATATTGCGCCTGCTTTGACGAATGGTTCATGCAATGGAACGCGCCTGATACCTCGCGCCGTTTCCATTTGCCGTCCGGGCCATTGCACCCCGTAATGCAGGCCAATGGCTTCCGTCACACGTTCAGCATTATAGGCAGCATTGGATTGAAACGGCAGCGCACGCGCTGTCATGATCCCACCCATTCCACGTTTAGGCATACCGTCGGTGATCCATTCAGACATGGTCAAACCGACACCACCAGAATTCAGAATACCGTTTGAATTCATGCCCGCAGCGATAAACAGCCCCGACATTTCCGGCGCAGGACCAATGTAGGGACGACCGTCAGGCGTGAAGCTTTCAGGGCCATTGAAAAACGTCTGGATTCCCATGTTTTCGAGCGCGGGCATACGTTCGAACATCTTTTGCAACTCTGGTTCTGCGTGGTCCATATCAAATGGAAGTTCGTCAAACTCGAAACTATCTGGAATGCCGTCGCTTGCCCAAGCCTTGCCGCGTTTTTCAAAACCACCAATAAGCAGCTTTCCAGCGTCTTCTTTCCAATACGTGCGTTCTTCTGAGATGTTGAGAATAGGCAGGTCTTTGGGCAGGTCTTTGACTGGCTCGGTCACAATGTAAAAGTGCTCAGCGGCATGCAACGGTACTGTGACGCCATGCGCTTTTGCAAAGCGGCTAGTCCACATTCCACCCGCCAACAGAACCTTGTCTGTCGCAATAGCGCCCTTATCGGTCTTAACGCCTATGACTCGTCCATTCTTGGTCAAAATACGCGTCGCAGCCGTATCCTCAAAAATTCGCGCCCCTTTTTGGCGCGCGCCCTTGGCCATCGCCAAACACACATCGAGTGGGTTTACCTGACCATTGGACGGAACATAAAATCCGCCCTGAATACCATCGTAATTTACCCAAGGCCAACGTTCTCTCGCCTCCTCGGGTGTCAGCAGTTGACTTGGAATACCCATTCGCAAGGCATGGTCATTGCTGCGCCGAATTTGCTCCATCCGCACATCAGACAGCGCCAAATTGATAGAGCCATTCTGCTTGTAACCCGTAGCTTGACCCGTTTCTTCCTCTAGAGATTGAAACAAGCGTGCTGTGTATTTTGACAGCTCCGTTTGCGCGCTGCTTTCGCGCAACTGGCCAACGATGCCAGCGGCATGCCAAGTGGTGCCAGACGCAATTTTCTTGCGTTCGAGCAAAACTGCAGGAACGCCTTTGTGGGCCAAATGATAAAGCGTTGAGCAGCCGATAATGCCACCGCCAATAATAACAACGGGGGCTTTTTCTGGAAAGCTCATTGCCCACCTCCTTGAGTATCGTGAATATCGGTATCTGGGTTGACTGGCGGGTTGCGATACTCTCGGAATAACGTGCGAATGTGCAGTCCAATGACAAGCAGAATCAAAGCAAACAGGATCATTGCAATCGGGCGGTCAATCATGTCCATAGGGTTCTTCACGCGCGGCATAGAGGAGCGGAGTTTAACTTCCATGATACCGCCTAGAACCATCCCCAAAATGATCGGCACCAATGGTAGATTGAGCCGCTTTAAGATCACGCCCAACACACCAAAGACCGATGCAATGGCGCAATCTGTGATCGAATTGCGCAAGCTATATACGCCCACAAAGCTGAGGAGCAGGATCATGATGCCGACAAGCCGCGTGGGCACTTGAATAACGCGGATCAAGATGTTGGTAGAGAACAACAAGAAGATCAGGACCATCACGTTCAGGACCAGTAATGCCAGATAGAGGGCCATGACAAAGTCCATTTGGTTCTGGAATAACTGCGGGCCCGGGATCACGTTATGCACATAAAACACCGAGAGCATCATCGCTGTCAGCGCCTCACCCGGGATACCGAGCGCCAATAGTGGGATCATCGCAGCGGCTGGCACGGCGTTATTCGCGGCCTCTGAAGCGATCAAACCTTCGGGTGATCCTTTGCCGAACAATTCAGGCGTTTTAGATGTTTTCTGCGCATATGTGTAGGACATGAACTGTGCAGTGAACTCGCCTACGCCGGGAACCATGCCCATCATGACACCGAAACCTGATGAGACAGCCGCGACGCGTTTGTAGAGCCAAAGTTCCTTTAGGCCTGAGAACACTGATCCTGAAAGTTTGGTGGCTTTGGGTTGCTCGTCGGGTTGGCTGAGTAACAAGAACGCTTGGCTAAGTGCAAACAATCCCAAGACGACAACGATCAAATCAAACCCGGAAGTGAGCCAACTTTGCTCGAACGTGAAACGGCGGGTGTAATTCACCGGCTCTAGGCCAACAGTATGGAGTAAAATGCCAAAGGCTGCGAGCATACCTGCCGCGAATGTTTGTCCTCGGTGGGCCAGTACCACGAGGACAATGCCCAAGAGCGCTGCGAGAAAAATCTCGCGAGAGCCAAACAATGGGGCAACCGCTGCAAGCAAGGGTGACAATGCGATCAAAGCTAAGATCGAGATGATACCGCCCGCAAAAGAAGCGGAATAGGCCAGCGCAACAGCGCGCTTTGCTTCGCCTCTTTGCGTCATTGGATAACCATCATAGGTCGTCAGCGCATTGACCGCCGTGCCGGGTGTGTTGAGCAAAACCGCAGGCAGCGCACCGCCATACATGGATGAGCCATAGATGCCTAAAAGCATGGTTAAACCGACCAAAGGCGGAAGTGAAAATGTAGCGGGTAACAGAATAGCGATTGCGACGGCTGCGCCAACACCGGGAATAGCACCGATCACAACGCCGCCAATAGATCCGATCAAAAGGGCAACGATAACTTGCCAGTCAAGCAGGAGACCTGCGCCAGAAATAAGTGCGTCCACGTTCTAGCCCTCAAAGATATGTAAGAAAGAAGCTGCGCATTGCAGTTGGGAGATATTCATAGACGGCTGCTCCGGGGATTTTCACCTCCAAGAAACCTTTGAAAACAATCACGATCACCACACCAAGAGCGGCCAAGGTGCGCAACACCTTAGCTGATCGGTATCCCGCGCGAAGCCCAAGAAGAACAGCGAAACCCATGGTCATTGGCAGGTAGCCAAGCACAGGGACTAAGTAGACATAGGCCATGAACCAGCCGGCATATTCAACAGATCGCACCCATGCCCAGACCTCTGTCCAACGCCCATCTAACCGCGTGGACAAAAACGAAGACAGCAAATGAAACGCCGCAAATCCAGTCATGGTAATAACCGCGACAGTTGGCCAGAATGCAGGTTGCGAAAACGTTTTACCCTTAGGGTTCCAAGGAGCCTGCGAGCCGAGTTGAGACAAAAGAAAAACCGAAAGAACTAAGAACACCCAAGCAAAAACAATGTCGCCAGGACGGCGGTATCGTTTGAAAAGTTCTTGAAGGCCTTTGATGCGAGTCATTGAGCGACACCGAATTAGAGGAATGAAAAACGCACAGCCTGCAATTGGGCTGCGCGTTCGAAGACGTTTACTCAAGCGCCGCGTTGATCGCGCCGAGCGTTGCGCTGTCCGCTTCAATCTGAGCGTTGGTGTCTTCAGCTGACTGCCAGTAAACTAATGCGCCGGTTTCTGCCGCCAGTTTCATAGCGCGCTCAGATGCCATCGTTTTCTGCGCTACTGCGATGATCTTTTCGCGTACATCCGCAGGTGTATCTTTGTGAACGAACAAACCGTTCCACAGCGCAATATTAAGATCTGGAGCGATTTCCCCGACCGTTGGCGTGTCTGGCGTCAATGAAATGCGGCTTCCACCGATCGAGGCCAGAATTTTAACGTCATCAATGCAAGGCAAGACCAGCTGAAGCGTTGTATTCATAACATCAACATCGCCCGATGCGATGGAATTACAATCGAGCATGTCAAACGCAGCATCAGACGCATATGTGAAATTCATCTCCTTCGCCAATGCCATTGTGACCTTTGTCGGGATCAGTGGTCCACCGAAGTGGCCAAGCACAACGTCATTAGACTTTGCATGTTCCGCCAGCCCTTGCATGTCGTCATAAGGCGCGTCGCCGCTTGCCACGATGACGAACGGATAGGTCAAGAATGCTCCGAGTGGCTCAAACGGGTTTGGTGCCAGTTCTGGAATTCCAATGTTTGGGCCAACCACTGGAATAGCAACGATGAACGATCCAATTGTGTAGCCATCTGCTGGTGCGTTCGCGACTTCGATTGCACCGGGGAAAGGCCCACCACCGCCGCCAGGTTTGTTTACGACAGCTGCAGCAACGCCGTACTTTGCCTGGAAATCCTCAGCGATCATCCGCGTCAACACGTCCTCAAGGTCACCAGGGGGCCAAGGAACGACAAAGGAAACGGGTTTTTCTGGATATTCAGCAACGCTAGCAGTTGGCAAGGCCAGCGCCGCTGCAGCGACCCCTGCTGCCAAGATTGTGGATGTCAAAAGCTTCATTCGATTTCTCCCTGTTAGGATTATGTGCCGAGCTCTCTTGCAGGATCGGTTCATTATTGTTACCATTCGGTTCAATTACTATGCATCGCATGATTATGTCTGTCAACGCTCAGATCGTTTGCCGGTCGAGACGATTTTGGAGGGTTTAGAAAATGGCACGACAAATGATGGGAACCGTCGACAAAGCGTTATCTCTTCTGAGGTTTTTTTCACCACAAATTCCTGAGCTTGGCTTGTCTGAGTTGGCGCGTCAGTCTGGTTTTGACAAGGCAACTACGCTTCGGTGTTTAACTGCGCTGGAACGCAATGGGTTTGTTGAGCAGGACGTCAACACCCGCCAATATCGAATAGGCCTGTCCCCATTCCACCTCGCGCAGATTCGCGAACAGAGCTTTCCGATTGAATCTATAATCATCGCCCACCTCGATGCTTTGGCGGAATCGATAGGTGAAACAGCGCATGGAACAGTGATGGCGGGAAAGGATCCGGTTACTGTTGCGATTAGCTACCCCAATCGTGCTTTATTCGTACATGTACACCCCTCTAGCTCGCTGCCTTGGCACGCTACAGCGTCAGGTATCGCCATCGCAGCATTTCAACCAGATGATGCGCAAAATGAGATTTTAGATCGTTTAACCTTTGAGCCCTTCACTGAAAGTACGCTGACAAGCCGAGAACAAATCAAAGAGGCATGGAAAATGTGCCGCAACGTCGGTTTAGCACGTGCACATTTAACCTTTGAAAAGGACGTCATAGGGACTGCAGCGCCTATTTTTGGACAATCCGGAACTGCGATAGGATCTATTGCGATCGCTTCAGTTTCACTGCGCATGACCAATGAGCTTGAGAAAGAGATCGAAGCGAAATTGAAGCTAGCAGCGTTTGCGATCACAAAAGAAATAGGTGGAATAGCTCCACGTCTCAATAGTCACTAGATCGACAAGAGCTTTCAACGTTGCCTAAGCGATAATATTGCTCCGTTTCAATTCGGGTTCGAATCAAGGGTTTGTTTACTGATGCCTGCTTCAGGCGTCAGCCGTAATATCGATGCGTTCGCAGCAAAGGTCTCCTTTTCGCTAATGCTACCTTTCGCTGTATCAGTTTCATAACAAACGCAGCCGTTGGTTTAGAAGTGGGCAATGTCGGCTTGGTCCGCACAGCAGATCTTTATGCAAACCGCAGCGAAAGTCTGCTCCCCGCCAAACGTGTTGTTCGCTAACACTCATTAGTGTCATGCTGATCCGCAAACTCATCCCGCGACAGCTCATACCACTTTCCTGTGGGCATATCCTTTTTGAGGCGCGGCGTAAGATGGCTGTAATGCCGCTCAAT
>TARA_B110000208_G_scaffold185110_1_pt1 | contig 10977 bp, 7 predicted proteins | sample TARA_B110000208 | Tara Oceans TARA_B110000208 (sample SAMEA4397426) | marine metagenome | biome: Polar Biome; feature: [SRF] surface water layer (ENVO:00010504); material: water (ENVO:00002006), including particulate matter (ENVO:01000060) such as... | depth 5 m
CTGATGATACAGCAGGCGGCCTGCCAACAGCTACTATCTATGAGTCTATTCTGGATACTACTAACTTTATTCGTAACCGTCTAACTACTCTTGCTGTAGTTCCTACTACTCAAGATCCCGATGGCGACGGCGTAAACGAGCTGGAAGCTTCTTATGCACTTACTCTAACTGGTGGTAATATCACAATGTCTAACAACATTACCTTTATTACCCCCGAAGAGATTGGTAGTGTAAATATCCCAATTGGACACGTTACTGGCACTCGTTCTGTATCTGGTTCTATGACTTGCTACTTGAGTAAAGATACTGGACTCAACACTCATTCCTCCGATCTTTGGGAAGATATGAAATCGATTACTAACGTTGTTACTAACTCTTTTGCTCTTACCTTTAACATTGGTGGTACTGCGTCAAGTACTCCGCGACTGTCAGTAGCTATGCCTACCTGTCACTTGGAGATTCCAACTCACTCCATTGAAGATGTAATCTCAGTAGAGACCAACTTTATGTCACTACCGAGCACCATCGATCAGACTGATGAAGCTACTTTGAAATACATTGGTGCATAACCAATAGAAAAAAAGTTCTTGACATTTATGGTCTCTTCGACTATACTATGTTAATAGAAAATCGAAGCAGGGGTGATTTTTCACCCCTGTTTTGTTTCCGTAAATTACTAATTAAGGATTTAAAGATGAGCACTACCCCTGCAACTCCCGCTACACCAGTTTCATTAGCGAGTCTTATGACTCCAAGTAAGACAGTAACTCTTGACTTCTCAGGATATACAGGTATGACAGTTGATCTGTGCTACCTAGCCAGAGAAGAGCTTGTTAAGCTTCGTAAGAAGTGTGTTACCACTAAGTTCAGTAAGAAGACTCGTCAGCCGGAAGAGATTCTAGACGAAGATACTTTCTTAGTAGAATATTGTAAAGCAGTCATTAAAGGTTGGTCAGGCCTCAAATATCGTTACCTAGAAGAGCTTCTTTTGGTAGATGTCTCGGCTTTTGACCCCGATGATCAACTTGCTTTTACCCATGATAATGCAGAGCTGTTGATGAAAAACTCAACCGACTTTGATACTTGGGTCACAGAAACAGTGAGTGACCTAGAAAATTTTACTGGGAACAAGTAGGGGAAATAAGATCCCTACTTGAGCAATACGTACAGTCTTCCAACCAGATAGACGTTGAGAAGTACTTACGTATATGTGAACAATTGGGAGAAATGCCAGACCCTGAAAAGATGCCGCTCGACCCTTCGGATTTCCCCGTAGAGGTCCAAGTGGCATTTTTCGTATTTAGCCTATTAGAAGATAACTGGGAAGGTATGTCAGGCACTTATATGGGAAAGACTTGGAATAATATAGAGTACTTTTTCAACTTATATGAGGTAGATGAACCCAGAACAATTTTATATATAATGAAAGTGTACGAAAGCATACTAGTATCTTTCCGTTCAGAAGAAGCGGAAAAACGTAGAAAGGCAGAGGAGCGGAAAAGCTCCTCGGGCGGTGGAAAGAATTTCACCCATAATGTGACTGGCTAATGGCAAAGAATAAAGTTGAGATTGATGTAAAAGTCGATGACAAAGGTACTACTAAAAAAGTAGGTCTTGGAGCAAAGAAAGCCGCTAAAGGGTTGGACGAGCTTGGCAAGGGTGCTCGTACCGCTGATCGTAACCTTAAAGGAGCTGCACAGGCTTCTTCTAACGGCACTAAAAACTTTTCTAAAATGGCACAAGGTACTAATGGTCTTGTAGGCGCGTACGCGACACTGGCCGCTAACATTTTTGCGATTAGTGCCGCCTTTCAGTTTTTAAAGGCTTCCGCAGACTTTCGAGTAACTAGAGACTCCCAGATTGCTTTCTCTGGTGCAACTGGTCAAGGAATGAAAAGTCTAACCTCAGACTTGCAAGCGGCTTCTGAAGGTATGTTAAGCTTCCAAGCAGCTTCTGAAGCAGCTTCTATTGGTGTTGCCTCAGGTCTGTCTGCAGGCCAGCTTAATGAGTTATCCGCAGGAGCATCAAACCTGTCTAAGATACTAGGTAGAGACGTTACAGACTCCTTCAATAGACTAGTTAGGGGTGTTACTAAGGCCGAACCTGAATTATTAGATGAGCTAGGTATTACATTGCGTTTAGCAGATGCTCAAGAGAACTATGCCACTAGCTTGAACAAAAGCGCAAAAGACTTATCTAACTTTGAAAAGAAGCAAGCAATCTTTCTAGAAGTACAATCTCAATTAGAATCTAAATATAACTCTGTAGCAGAGGCCACTGACGTACAGGGTAACGCCATTAATAAGTTAGCAGTTGCGTTTGATAAAGTGTTAAACCCTTTAAAGTCTTTTGTAGCCACAATAGCAGAACCTGTAGCAGAGTTTTTTAGTAAAAATATAGCAGCTTTGGCGATTACTTTAGGTCTACTAGCTATACCTTTGATTAAACAAATTATACCGGGACTAGATGGCTTTGCTGCGGCCGCTGAGGCTAGTGCTTTAAGGGCTTCTGCAGCTTTCGATAAAACAAAACTTGACATTGAAGAGCTAGCACAGGCTAATATGCGCTTAAAGACAATAGACCCTTCCAAAGCCGGAGCAGCAGCTCTAAAAGGTGTAAAGACTACTCCAGGTAGTGGCGCGGCTTTAATGCAGGCCGGAGAGAAGCCGAATAACAGGCAGCTCAAATCTATGCGGAGATGGGCTAGTAAGAATAAAGGTATAGTTGCTGATATGTCCAAGCATCAGAAACGTCAATATATAGCAGCAATCGACGCAATGATAGCAGGTAATAGTAGGTTGAGTAATAGCCTTCGTGTCACTGCAGCAGGCATTAAAACCCAAATGACAATCGCCGCAAAAACAATGCAAATAGTATACCATAGAGCTTTTGTAGCAATTGGACGCGGGGCAGCTATGCTGGGTAAAGTTATGAACACGGCGATGAAAATGGCAGGACTGATTGGTATTGCCTTAATGGTAAAAGATTTAGTACAAATGGGTTTGGAGATGGCAGGGTTTCTAAACGTTAATAAAAGCATACAGGCCTATGCCGATAAAGTAGAAGACCTTACTAATAAGGCAAAAGAAAATAATAAAGAATTTGAAAAGTTTGCAGATATACAACTAAAGCTCCGGCAGATTGTAGATAAAGATACTAAAGAAATAATAGGTATCAAAGGTACCACAATTAAAGGCGTAGAGGCTATGGGAGCCATAGTAGGAAGAGTATCTACACAAATACTAGAAATGAATGATGCTCTGCTTAATAAAGTAGATTTCACAAGCGTTTTAGCAAGTGCAGAGAAGCTTGCTGAAGTAGATGGAAGAAGGGTAATTTCTGCTAAAAAATTAATAAAGTTGAGCCAAGAGAAGGCGGTACTAGACAAAACCGGCGTCCACGCCGCTCGGAAGCAGTTATTAAAAACCTATATTCCAGATAACGATCGCAAGGTAAAAGACGCCCAGACTGTTGAGAATACGGGTATGGGAAGCAAACTTGTAACTGATTTAGCTGATACAAAAGCCCTCAAAGAGGAGCGGACTATAGCGGCTTCTATTTTGATAGAAGGTTTGAAAGCTACAGGTCTTGCAAGTACCCAAGCCGGAATAGAATATAATACCTACCTACAAAAAATTGCTGACGGAGGAGATCTCACGGGCAAGGCTATAGATAAATTTAAAGAGCTGTCTGAGCAATTTAGTGAGAATGGCCTAAAAGCTCAGTTCGCAGCACTACAACAGAAAGAGCTTAATAAACAATATACAAAGCAAATGAATAGTCTAAGTGTGTTTACTACGAAGCAAACTGATTTAATAAAGCTACTGGAAGATCAGATAAAGGTAAACAAGGAATTAGATTACACCGATCAAAAGAAGGAGAACATAGAGTTATTACAGAAACAACTTAGGATAACTATGCAGTTGCAAGATATTGAGATAGGTTATGCAAATCAAGCTAGTAAACTAGCAGCTATAACAGCAGGTGCTTCAATAGGGGCTACGAAAAATCAAAAAGCTCAGATAGCAAGACAATCAAAGATTATAGGTATAGATATAAAGCGCCAAAAGATTATAGATACTATTAACTTAGCTAATGCCGCCGGTCAAACTATCTCCGAGGCGATGAAGACTAGTTATGCAAATCAGTTACAACTTTTAACAGCTCAAGCCGACGAGCTGAAAAGGGCGGGGGAAGAAGCTGCAATACTTAAAGATAGTATGAAGAACGCTTTTGAAGGATCCCTTGAGTCAGGCTTAGCAGACGTAATTAAAGGGCAGGAAAGTAGCTTTAAAGGGTTTATCCTGAGTATAGCAGAATCTACGTTAAATGCAGCAGCAGATGCTCTAGCTAAGATAATTACAGGCAACATAACAGACTTACTATTTGATTCTCCAGAAGTAAAAATGAAAAATGCACATATAGAAGGCGGTAAACTAGCCGCTGCTGAAATAAAAGCAGCGTATGGCGGAGGCCTGCTAGCAGATAAGTCTCCTGTGGATACATTATTAGAAACCTCTCCCACCGAAACACAGGGCGTAGGTTCCAAGCTGCAAAACCTAGCATCAAACTTTTTAGGGATAGGATCTGGTAAACAAACCGTGAGCGGAGGGGATACACCAGGAGCGGAGAGACCTGAAGGCTCTACGGAAGAAGTTACAACTACAAGTAATAAAATTTTTGGCTTAAAAGGAATTTTTCAGACTTTTACAACAAATGTAGAGAGTATCTTTTCGGGAGACACTCCCTTTCTGCAAGGTCTCGGCAAAATCTTTACAGATGGTATAACGGGTTTCGGATCTCTCTTTGATGGATTTGGAGATATGTTTGGAAGTATGTTTAAAGGTCTTTTCGGAGGAGGCGGCGGCGATGGTATAATGTCCAGCATATTCACAGGTATTTCAAGTATGTTTGGTGGCGCTCCCGCAGCAAGAAACGGGGGCGTTTTCTCTGCAGGACAGAAAGTACCGGGGTACGCTACAGGAGGCATCGCAAGAGGCTCTACCTCAGGATACCCTGCAACTCTGCATGGAACCGAAGCAGTAGTGCCTTTACCTCACGGAGGAAAAATACCTGTTGAGATGAAAGGCGGCGGCTCGCAACAAAACAATGTAGTAGTGAACATCAGCAACGAAGGGCAGGCTCAGACTCAAAGCAGTTCCGGCATGGACGCAGACAAATTAGGCCAAGCCGTAGCAGCAGCAGTACAAGTAGAGATGCAGAACCAGAAACGTTCAGGTGGAATATTAAATCCATATGGAGTAGCATAATGACTATAGGTTTTATTTACACAGGCACTACCTATGCAACCCCCGATAAGAGCCTAGGAAGATCTTCTAAGCCAAAAGTCTTAACAGCCAGCTTCGGAGACGGATATGAGCAGCGCATTGCAGATGGCATAAACTCTGTGAAAGAGTCCTATACTCTGACATTCAAGACACGCCCTAAAGAAGATATAGATGATATAGTGGCGTTTCTTGATAACCAGAAGGGTGTATCAAATTTTACACTTACGCTACCTGATACAAACAATACAACACGAACAGGCGAAAAAGACGTAAAAGTAGTTTGTGATGATTATAGCACTAGCTATGTTTACGATAATTTTTATTCACTAAGCGTTAATTTAAAAAGAGTTTTTGAAGCATGAGTAACTTAATAGCAACCGATTTACAAGGGCAGCAAGTTGATAGCCCTTTAATTGACCTGTTTGAGATGTCTTTACCTGATGGTACTGAAATCTACTTCCACCCTGGAGTAGACGATAATACTTCTACTATACAGTTCCGAAGCTTAGATAACTCGACCATAAACACTTATGTAGCCCTACCTGTCTTAATAGATGGTATAGATATACAAGCTGATGGAGCAATGAGTAGGCCCACTCTTACAATGGCGAATGTAACTGCAGTACTTGGAAACGCTTTAGCCGGTTATAAGTACGATGATCTTGTGGGCCGCACTATTATACGCAGACAAACCTTGCAGAAGTACTTGGTAGGGCAATCTCCGGATGTATCTAACCCTCCAATAGAGCTAAACAAAGCAAAGTATAAAATAGACCGTGTAGCCTCAGAAACTAATATAGCAGTCACTTTTGAGCTGGCCGTAGCGTATGATTTAGAAGGCATACAGCTACCTCGCAGAGTCGTAGTAGGTAAGTACTGTAGTTGGATGTATCAAGGACATTATATGTACGGCAAAGGCGGCTGCACCTGGGCTACTAATGGGGAACACAAACACTACGATGCTGCTAGTTCCACAACTAAATCGCACAACCTATACTTTAATATAGAAGATAAGCCTTTAGTTTTAGATACTTGGCTCACAGCTAATGCAACGACTTGGTCTAATAGTTCTGTAGCGTACACCCAGAATAGTTACGTTATTTATAACACAAAGTACTGGCTATGCCAAATAGTGCATACTTCGGATGCTGCAAAAGATCCCGACAGTACATCCTCTTACTGGAAGGAGGTAAAAGCCTACGCTACACATAATGTATCAGGCCCCAACTACGCCGTAGGAGACCTAGTAAGATACACTGCTACTGTTAACTCGCTCGCAGTAGATACAGTTTGGAGGTGTATGGCAGCACATGATCCTTCAGACTCAGGAACTGCCCCTACCTCTAAAACTAAGTACTGGTCTAGAGAAGATATGTGCGGTAAGACCTTAAACTCCTGTAAGTGCAGATTTCAAGCGAATGTCACGGACGTTACAACGCCCGGCTCGCCTCCTTCTTCAAAGAAGGATACTAGCTCTACACTTCCCTTTGGCGCATTTCCTGGAACAGCGAAATTCTAATATGATACAGTTTTTAACTGAGATACAAGAGCACTTCGAGGAGTGCTACCCTAGAGAAGGTTGTGGTGTATTAGCCGTTGTAAAGGGAGACTTAAAGTGGTTTCCTTGTAATAATGTAGCTACGGGAGAAGACGATTTTATTATAGACTCTAAGCAGTTTATAGATATATCACACAGAAGTGATATAGTATCAGTTGTACACAGCCACCCAGATGCTAGTAATGATCCTAGCGAAACAGATATTAAGTATTGTAATGCCACAGGTCTTACATACCATATTTTTAGTTATCCGGAGATGGAGCTATATACTCTTCAACCTGCTAAGCAAGCTAATCCTCTTTATGGCCGAGAATATGAATTTGGTAAGGATGACTGCTTTGAAGCTGCAAGAGATTATTATATCAACAAAGGTTTAGATATACCGAACCGACCCCCTTTTGAAGATGATTGGTGGGAAAAAGATTTAGACTATTTTACAGACGAGTATATATCAACATGGGGCTTTGAAAGAGTAGAGGGCAATATGAAAGAAGGCGACCTACTTATCTTTACAATAAGAGCAAATGTAGGAAATCATTGTGGTGTATATCTCGGAGAAGACATATTCTACCACCACGCAGAGAACAGGCTATCTTGCCGAGAGAATTTATATCCATTTTGGAAACAATATATAACTGGAGTTTATAGATATGCAACGTAATGTATACTTACAAGGAGAATTAGGCGATAAGTTTGGGAGTAAATTTGTTGTGGCAGGAAACACATACAAAGATATTTTTAAATGTATTGAAGTCAATCGACCTGAATTCAAGCCTTTTCTATTTGATTGCCACGAGAAAGATATCGGATTCACAGTAGAATGCCAAGGTCAACTAGTTGACAAAGAAGCCCTGCTTCTTCCTATTAAAGAGGGTGATGTAACTATTTCAATTGTGCCTGCAGGATCTAAATCAGGCATAGGGAAGATACTTGCTGCAGTTGTTTTGTATTTTGTTGTAGGCCCTTACATTGCAACTGCAATGGAAGCAGCGGGAGTTGCAGCAGCTACAGTTACTAGCTTTACTACCGCATATACAGCAATGGCAACAAGTTTAGCTCTTGGAGGTATACAACAGATAATGGCCCCTGACCCCTCTGTGGATCAAGACTCTCCAGAGAATTACGCTTTTAATGGCAATGTACAGAATATTGTAGAAGGGGACCCCGTTCCTCTTCTTTATGGAGAGCTAAGGGTGCCCGGCCGCCCTGTCTCAGTAGAAACAACAATAGGTGGTTTTATAATGTATGGGGGCATTCCTGGCTTTAATGGAAACTACACAGGTTCTGGAGATGCAGCAACTCTTACAACCTTCAAGAACAGATAAGGAATAAATATGACAACTTCAAGCACAAATGGAACAGGGAACTCAGGGTCTTCTACTGGCATAGATAATCCTGTAACTACACGACAGTCTGATAGACAGAATATCTCGATAACAGATGTTATCTCAGAAGGGCCTATCTATGGTCTTGTGAGCGGGCTCTCGTCTGTGTTTTTGAATGATGATAGTATATCGGATAAAGCGTACTCACCAGAGCAGCTAAACAAAGGCCCTATGACTATTACTTTAGCGAACGGCTCTACCGGCGCAACAATTAATAACTCAGCAGATCCCGATCCAATTATTATTCCTTCAGATGCGCCTGCTACTGCAAAAAAATACTTAGTTATTCGTAGCGCATTTCCTTCTACTATTGTCACTTCGGAGTATCAGAGCAGGCATAAAACTGTTTTAAATACGTCTTCGTCTTACTTTACGAATGATATGCTTACAGAATCTCGGGATAGATTTGATCCAGAGTCTGCTGTACCTGCACGACTTACTGCAATTAAAGGCAGCTCTACTACACCCCAAGGAGTTCCTATTGAGGGGTTTTTGCATCATATAGATAATAGCACTACAGCGCGATGGCGTACAGGTAGTCAAGGGGATTACAATGATAATCCTATACCAGATAATGGGTATATACTCGATCTAGATAGAATTGTTACACTAGCGTCTGTCAGCGGTACTTCTATTGTACTTGATTCTCCGTGGGCGGGCCCTTCAGGTGCGTATAAGTTTGATAGTGCAGGTATTATTGATACAGGTAGTGTGTCTGTTGTTGATGCAGGCTTTCAACAAAGGTATCAAGGTTCGAGTGTACAGTTTCGTACAGGTACTCTGCACCAGACTCCGTTTTCAGGGTCTGGAGGAGAGGGTTCTACAGGTAAAGCTACCGCTTTAGGACTCACAATGGAGCAGAGTACAGGATTTGGCTCAGGTAGTCAGCCCCCAAGAGAGCTATTAGGAAGTGGAAACGTAGGGCTCAGTGCCTCTCAACTTTTAGAAGTAGATGAAGTAAAAATTAACTTCGTATATCCAGGCGGTTTCTATGCCGTTAGCGGTAAAGGTAATGATAAGACTACGTATCAACAGTATCAAATTGCGATAGCCTTAAAAGAGGAGAACGTGTGGGGACCTACGTTTGTAATTAGGGAAACACTGCAGCACTCGGGTCTTCAGAAGAATGCTGCTACTTTTGAGCACAAGATTGACTTGACACAGTTTAGACCCTTTCAAGACTTTAAACTTACGATTAGTAGAAAAACCCCTCATGATGGCCCCGGATACAGATCTGTGTCAGAGACGTTTCATGATTGGACTAATGTTACTCAAGGAAGCTTATCCCTTATAGTTAGCATTATGAAAGAAAAACTTGCGTACCCTCTTACTGCTATGGCAAAAACTACTTTTGGGACTAAAGAGTTTCAAAGCACCCCTAAGAGAGGTTATCACGTAAGAGGTTTACTAATAAACGTACCTTCTAATTATATTACTAGAGAAGAAAGTGGAGGTGCAGCCTCTTATAAAAGAAATATCAGCACAGGTGTTATTGAGACTAGCTACCAAGATTGGGACGGTAGTTTCCGAGAAGAGTTAGTTTATACTAATAATCCTGCTTGGGTATTTTACGATCTTCTTACAAACAATAGGTATGGTCTCGGTGATTTTATTAAGGATATGGATATTGACATCTATTCTTTGTATCGAATTGCGAGATACTGCGATGAAGAAGTTGATAATGGCAAAGGAGGCGTAGAGCCTCGTTATACTTTAAATGCCTACTTCACAAAAGCAACAGATGCGTATAAAGTACTAAAAGATGTGTCCACTACTTTTCTAGGTATGTTATATTTTCTAGACGGGAAGGTGCACTCAGTGCAAGATGCGCCTTCAAGCCCTGTGTACTCGTTCTCAAAAGCGAACGTAATTGACGGTGCCTTCAAGTATGAGGGTACTGGAAGTAAGACACGAGCTAACCAAGTAGTTGTATCATGGAATAACCCAGACAATAACTATAAGTTAGAACCTCTTCTTGTAGAAGATAAAATAAATATTGCCGAGACAGGTATAATAATATCGCAGGCAGCTGTAGCTTTTGGATGCACCTCAGAAGGGCAGGCCCTAAGATATGGAAGATGGAAGCTATGGACAGCCGCTAACCAAAGAGAAGTAGTATCTTTCTCTACGGGTCTAAATGGAGGCTTTATAGGCCCCGGAGACGTCGTTAATATACAAGATGCGGATAGAACTGCAGTACGTTATAGTGGCCGTATAAGTAACACAGGTACTCTATCCAGCACTGTTATACCTCTAGACGCACCTGTAAATATAAATGGTTCTAACACTTATACAATGAGTGTTATAGTTGTAGAGCCTGGTGCCTTTTTAAGCAGTGATTCTGCAACTATTGATTCTGTGGATTATATTAAAGGAGATTTAATAAAGCAAGCTTATATAGACCATGATGGTAATGGCTCCTACACCCTACAGGATATATCTACGGAAGAGTACGCAGCAAATGCTAAAGCTGCTCCTGCGGATACTGAAGCTCTATTGCTCTCTTGGAAGGATAATGTTCGAGTAGAAACACAAGAAGTAGTAGTAGTTGCGGGCTCCACTAGTTCTATTACAGTATCAACCGCTTTCTCTAGTGTTCCTGCTCTAGAAGATATTTGGGTGCTCACTGAGCAAAGTGGCGGGTTAAATGTAGAGGGCTCCGCAAAAGAATATAAAGTGCTAGCAATCTCCCAGAGTTCTAAGAATACTTATGATATATCAGCAGTTGAGCATTATGACTCTAAAT
>TARA_B110000208_G_scaffold39596_1_pt1 | contig 10976 bp, 8 predicted proteins | sample TARA_B110000208 | Tara Oceans TARA_B110000208 (sample SAMEA4397426) | marine metagenome | biome: Polar Biome; feature: [SRF] surface water layer (ENVO:00010504); material: water (ENVO:00002006), including particulate matter (ENVO:01000060) such as... | depth 5 m
TAAAAGGTAAGGGAGAATGGCAAGATGTAGAGATTACATTATTTGACCCTATCGTTCCTTCAGGAGCTCAAGCAGTAATGGAGTGGGTAAGAACATCACACGAATCTCTAACAGGTAGAGATGGATATGCAGATTTCTATAAAAAGGATTTACAGATTTATCTTTTAGGACCAGTTGGTGATAAGATTGAACAATGGACTCTTAAAGGTGCATTTATCAATAACGCAGTGTTCAATGATTTAGATTGGTCTTCTAATGACCCTGCCGAAATCACATTGACATTATCTTATGATTATGCAATCTTAGAATTCTAATAATAAAATTAAATATATTTTAGTGAAGAAGGTTCTCTTAGTGAGAACCTTTTTTTTACAACTTTTTTAAAAGTTATATATTTATATACGAACAAATAAAACAAAGTTATGGCAAATAATGATTTTCCAACGGAAGTAATTGATTTACCCTCTAAAGGTAAACTTTACCCAGAATCAAACCCATTATCAAAGGGTACAGTTGAAATTAAGTATATGACCGCTAGAGAAGAGGACATACTTGCTTCACAGAATTTGATAAGGAAGGGGGTGGTACTCGATAAACTCTTTGAATCTGTTGTTGTAGAAAAAGATGTGAATGTAGGTGATATATTCATTGGTGATAAAAACGCAATTCTATTAGCAACTCGTATTTTAGGATATGGTAAAGATTATCAAGTAGAAGTAACCGACCCATTTTCTGGTGAAACCCAAAAAACAAACATAGACCTTTCTAAGGTACAAGTAAAAGAAGTTGATACTGATTTTTTATCCAATGAAAACAGATATGAATTTGATTTACCAATTGGTAAGAAAACAATTATATTTAGATTACTAACACATACGGATGAAATTGATATAAATGCAGAAATAGCTGCATTACAACGATTACAAAAAGGAGAAGCAGTTTCTCAAGATGTTACCACTCGTTTGAGATATATGATTCAAGCAGTAGATGGTAACGAGGATAGAGGATTTATTAATAATTGGGTAAAGAATGGTTTACTAGCAAGAGATTCCAGAGCTCTTAGAAAACACATTCAAGAATTTACACCTGATTTAGATTTAAAATTTGATTTCACATCAGAGATTACTGGAGAGACGGAGGCTCTCGATATCCCCTTTGGGGTTGGGTTTTTTTACCCTTCCGAGTGATTATAGTATCCAACTTCACAGTCAAATTTGGGAAATGGTTAACTATGGTAATGGATTTACTTGGTCAGAAATTTACTTCATGCCAATCCATTGGAGAAATTTCTACTTTAAGAAGCTGTTAGAAGCAAAGAAATCTGAAAAGAAAGAAATGGACAAATCTGCCAAAAAAGGTGGTGGTAGGAGTCCAAATGTAAATGTGAGGAGGTAATACTTCCTCACTTTTTTTTTGTCTTATATTTATATAAGAACAATTATATAGGATAACCAAAATGGCTAAGAAAAAAATAAATGAACTATCTTTAGTATCGAAGTTTGTAGATGCTTTTTTTGATGGTATGCAACAAAATACATCTAATAGATTTATAGCAAAAGCAAAGAAAAGAGGATTACCTAAAAAGGTAACTGATAAACTTGCTAAAATAAAAAAAGAAAAAGATGAATTGGCATCTCTATTAAGAGATATTGATAAATTATAAGGAATTATAGATGGCTACAAAAAAGCATTTGGAGTTAGTAAATCAGGCAAAGGCAGCTCAAAAAGAGATAAACACGCTTAAGTCTAAATCCATCGCGCTTAGTAAGGAAGAAGTAAAGAGTTTAGAAGACCTGATAAAAAAACAAAAGGTCAGAGCAGAGAATATCAGAGCAGCTAATGCTGAAGTTAGAAAAGCTCAACTATCAAAACTCGAATCACTAGCATCTGAAGAACGTTCCATCGGCCAATTAGGTGCTGGTCAAAAAAACTTAGCAGATTCTCAAGCTAAAGCAAATGATATAGCTTCGGGTTTCAGTAAAGGAAGTGCGGCACAAATTACAAAGATTTCTGAACTTAATAGAAGTATTGCCAATTTAGATGTATCTGAATCTGCACAACTAATATCCTTAATGGAACAACGTACCGATGCAATGAAGGGTATGAATCTTTTAGGTAGAGAGGCCGGAGATGCAATACGAGAACAAAACTCACTAGCAGAAGTGCATGCTAGTATGACCAAGGGTGAAAAACAAATATTAGAAGGACAGGCTACTGTTCTCGAAGGTATAAGTAAAACAATACAAGGTGCAGTTGAATCTGCAGTTACTTTATATGGTAACCTAACAGGTGCAATTGGTGGGCTCATCACAGGATTCGGTCATGTTGTTGGTAAGATAGGAGAAGCAAATACTGAATTAGGAACTTCAATGTTCCAAACAGATGGTGTTGCTAGAAAAGCTGGTTTACTATCATTAGTATTTAGTGATGCAGTTGGAAATGCTAAAGCATTATCCGCTGAACTTGGTGATACAGGAAGAGCAACATTTGAAGCACAAGCAAATATTGGATTAATATCTATGAACATGGGTATTAGTGGACAAGAAGCCGCTACCCTAACAGGTTCGTTTGCAAGATTAAATGGAAACTCTGCTTCTGTTGCAACAGATATGATTAAAACCTCATCTGAATTTGCAAAACAAAATGGAATCATACCAGCTCAATTAATGGGTGATTTAGCTAATTCAGCTGAAGAGTTTGCATTATTTGGTAAAGAGGGTGGTAAGAATATATTAGAAGCTGCTGGATATGCAGCGAAATTAGGTGTTAATATGAAAACACTTAGTGGTGTTGCCGATGGATTACTTGATTTTGAAACATCTATTACTAAAGAATTAGAATTAGGTGCAATGTTAGGTAAAAACATTAATCTTAACAAAGCAAGAGAACTTGCATATAATAATGATATAAAAGGTGCAGTAGGGGAAACTCTAAAACAAGTTGGTGGTATAACTGCATTTAATAAAATGGATTACTACCAAAAGAAACAGACAGCTGATTTATTAGGTGTATCTGTTGATGAATTCAAGAAAATGGCTACCAACCAAGAACAAGCAGGTAAACTTGGTGGAATCATGAATGAACAGTTCTCTGCAATGGGTGAACTCGTTAACGGAGGATTAAACAAATATCTTGGTACCAGTATTAAAGGATTAGGAGGTATGGTTACTGCTGCAGGTCAAACAGGATTACAACTCAAAGGACTTGGAATTGATATGGGTGGTATGATTAAATCATCAGCACAAGTTGTTAAGAACCTTGCAAAGATGGCTGCATCTAAGGTAGGTGGTATGTTAGGGGGAGCTGGTGGTAAATTAGGTTCTTTTGCAGGCAAGATAGGAGAAAAAATAAAAGGTTCAGGAGTAGCTAAAAAACTCGGAGCTTTTAAGGATAAAGCAACGGAGGGTATTGGTGATAAAATAAAAACTCCAGATACAAAAGCAGCAAAACCTGCCGGTGGAGTTGGTAAATCATTAAAGAGTCTTGCTAGTGGATTAAAAGCAATGGGTAATGCAAAAGTTCTTTTCGGTGCACTTAATTTAATACCAACCGCATTGGGTATGGTTGCAATGATAGCAGCAATACCAGGTTTGTTAGCATTATCTCTAATGGGAGTAGCAGCCGGAGTTGGTTTACGTGGTTTAGGAAGTGGATTATCAGCATTTGGAAAAACAGTTTCAAAAGCATTACCACAAATTGGAATAGGTTTATTAGTACTTGCCGCATTTGGTGCAGCAATGATTCCATTGGGATATGCTCTTGGGTTAGCCGCACCAGCAATATCTGCATTTGGTGATATATTAAAAGGAGCATTTGAAGGTATAGCATCTATCGTAACAGCAGTATCTGGTGGTTTAATAGGAATGCTTGATGTAATAACTTTAGAAAAAGCAGTTGCTATGGGAGTACTTGGATATAGTTTCATTGGATTAGCCGTTGGAATTAGTGCATTGGGTATTGCATCTCTACTTTGGGGTGGAACTGTACGAAAGTTTTTAACCAAAACTGGAGAAGCTTTAGGGTCTTTCGGTTCAGAAGGTGTAGATAATGTAACCAATTTGGCAAATGCATTGGTATCAATGGCAGGTGGATTAGCATCGGTTGTTACTCAACTTGACTTATTGGATACTTCTAAATTAGATGCCCTAGCCGATGTTTCAATATCAGCATCAATAGGTGGTGCAATTAGCGGAATAGGTTCATCGATATCAGGATTAATTAGTGGACTTGGTGAAAGTGGTGGAGAATCTGAAACATCCGGTTTAAATGCTGGTTCGTTGAGTGAATATGAACTTTTGATGGAGCAAAAAATGAAAGAATTAATAACAGCTACAATGGCTGATAAAACAGTAAATGTTTATTTGAATAAAGAGAAATTTACAGCCGCAATAATGGATGAGAGTGAGCGAAATTCTGTAAACAAATTTAGATTAAACCGAGCTTAATACGATATGGCAACAATATTAGAATTATTTCATAGTAGTGGGTTAAAAGAATCAGTTAAAGCTGATAAGGAAACTCTTGTCGAACAAGAAACAAGTGGTATTCGAGTTAAAACTGCAGTTGAATTGAATAATCCTCTAATATATGGAAACGAAGCAACACGTATTGTAAATAAATCAACTCCCGTATTGGAAGATATGAAGAGTGGGACCGGTGGTACTGAAGGTGATGGTGGTTTAATTGGAAAAGGTATTGGAAAGCTCACCGGAGGTAAGTTAAATTCAATAGGAGATGTAAGAGATAAAGTTAATGATAAATTAGGAATACCTTCAAATCAAATTCCATCTCGTATTCTTGGACAAATAAAAGGACAGACTTCCGATGTACCTGTAACTCTTGGAGAAAGTGGAACTGAATTTGGTAAATTTCTAAAATCCACAGGTGGAGGAAATCCAAGTACACTTCTTAAACAAGGAATTGGAAAGGGATTGGGACTTGCAAAAGATAAATTAAGAGGTGCATTGTTTGGTAAACCTCCAGGAATAGGTGAAAACGAAATTGAACCACAGGTTAATATTACAAACAACGAAGTAACTTATAGTATTTATAAAAATTCACCAGAAGGTGGAGATAAGTATTCTGAAAATCCTGATTTAACAAAAACTAAATTACAGATACCATCAGTTCCCTCAGTAGCAGATTTAAAAGATAAGGGCACAACCATTTTAAAAAGTGGCATGGGTAAACTCAAAGGTAAAGCCTCTTTATCTAATTTAGGAGGACCTGAAGCTAAAACAGATGCAGTAGAGCCAGATGTAATGGAATTCAGTCCTGAAGTTCCTTATAGTGATTATAAAAAAGATCCTGAACGTGGTGATATTTACAATTTTGATGATACCAAATCAACATTGGAAGGAACAAAATTAGATTTATCTAGAGTATCTCCGATATATGGTTTAAAAAGAAAAAGTAATGATTATTTCTTTGGTAAAAGACCAGGTGAAAAGCAAAAAGAAACATATGGGTTTAGACCTAGAGATACATCAGAATTAAGCAGATTTAGTCCAGTTAAACCGTATCAGGGTGATAAGAAATCTGTAATGGAACGTTCATATAGATTAGGAACATCCGATGGTATAAATAAAATTACTCCAAGTGATGATTACACAATGGAAAATGATGCATTCATTAAAGTTGGTGAAGATGTTTATAAAGATTTTATTCCATTATGGGTTAAAAAGCATGGAAGTGAAAAGCCTATTGTCTTTAGAGCAATCATGAGTGGTCTTAGTGAAACAACATCACCAGATTGGAGTTCTAATAAATTTATTGGGAATCCATATTCATTTTATATGTTTGGTGGAGTTGAAAGAAGTATATCATTTAATATTAAATTATTTGCATCAAGTCCACTTGAATTGGTTGGTATTTGGGAAAGATTAAAAACATTAACTTCTTATGCATATCCAACTATTGATGGGGGATTAACAACACCACCTATTATTCAATTTAGAATAGGAAGTATATATTCTGGAAAAACAGGATTTATTGAAAGTTTACAATACACAATACCTGATGAATCAAATTGGGAAACCAATGGTGAATTGGGATATCTTCCAAAAATGGTGGATGCTGCAATTGGTATCAAATTTATTGAATCAGCAGGTTCAGAAGAACGATTGTATGATATGGATATATCTAAAGTAGCTGCTAAGGCAATAAATGATAGTAGACAAGAAAAGGCCGATATGGAATCTGAAAGAACAGGTCAACCAGCACCTGTTGTACCAAAAGAAACACCTAAAAAACCAGTTAATGTAACTGTTAATGGAGAAGCAACAAGTGCAGCAGCTGGAGCTAAAAATAAAGTAAAATCATTAATAGGTGGAGCAAAAGGAAAAGCACAAGAAGCAGCCTCTACTATACCAAACCCGGGTGAGATAAACCCTATAAAATCACAATCAGCAACGGCAGATACTTTTGATGGTGAAAGCCCAACAGTTGCTGCTAAAGCTCTAGAATACAAGAAAAAAATATCTGCAGATATAGCTTCATTTATTGTAGAAAGAAAAGCATCCGCTCCTAGTAGTACAGTTGAAGTCGTTTCTAAAACTTCGTTACCAGCATGGGCTGTTCGTTTAATCCCTTATGGGTGGAAGTACTTTAATTATCATATTATTAAGCAAAGTGCATATTCCGAGAAAGATGGTAAAGACATTACAGAATATCATATCATGTTGAATAGTAATACTTACAGAATAAACTTTGCTAACTCATATGAAGATGACCCTGCAAGTGAAAAATCTGAAGCCGAAGAGGAACTAGCAAAGAAAAACGCTCAACAAAGTAGTGCGATGGATAAAGCTATTTACGGTTCAACTGCAGAAGAAAAAGCTCTTGGAGAGAGAAGATTCGGCTCTACACCAAAGTTGTAAGTGTAAAATAAAAATAAATTATGGCCAGTAGATACGAAAATAACGAAGAACAAAAATTGAATGATGGAAGACGAGTCTTTCGTTCAAGAGTTTATCCTGATATACCAATGAAGGATAGTGATATATATGTCGTAACTCAACAAGGAGATAGACTTGATGAACTAGCGAATCAGTTTTATAGTAATTCATCATATTGGTGGATAATAGCTACTGCAAATAATATACATGATGCTTCTCTATCTCCAGAACCTGGAACTATATTAAGAATTCCTGTTGATTATAATAAAATTGTTAATGATTTTAAAAAATAAATAAGTTATGGGATTTCCACAGTTAAGTAATATTGATTCAAGAATTATAAATACCATAAAACAAAAAGCTGGTAATAATCTTAAGGCTTCACAAACAATGCCTTGGATTAGAGTAATTTCTTGTCTTGATAATTTCTTAGTAATAGAATCTTCCAAAGAAACAGAATCATTTTCACAAAAATATGGAAATACTTCTAAATCAGGTAGAATCGGAGTTGATGCAAATAATAAGGATGTTTATGGAAACGAAAGTACTGATAGAGGATACCGTCCTTCACCTTCAATAAATTCAATATCAGTATCACAAGGTAACGAGGGATTGAGTAAAAAAACATCATTTACAATAACTTGTTATTCATTAGGACAATGTGAAGTTGTAATGGAATATTTTCTTGAACCAGGTAACATGGTATTGGTAGAGTGGGGTGAAAATTCAAATCTCTCTATTCCTAAAAAGTGTACACCTATAACAGATTGTAGTATAGCAGCCTATCAACAAATAAAACACGTACAGAAAAAAAGAAAAGATTCACAAGGTACATATGATGCTATATTAGGAACTATTACTGGTGGTAGTATGTCTTATGGGGCAAATGAAACATATGAAATTCAAGTAGAATTGACATCTATTGGTGAATTACCTGCTTATCTACAACATCATAAAGGAATTTCTGATGATAAAGACGCGGATAAAAATTCTACAAGTAAAAATTTTAATCCAGGTCAGATACGAAGACTAGAGTCTAAAAATGTAGGAAAAGTATTATTCATGCAGATGTATAATGCATTACCTTCACATAAAAGAAATCAAACCATACGAAATCTAGTAAACGATGAATGGGCAACTAATTCATCTAATTTTGTCAATATGGATGATAAGATTAGAACAAAGATGATAGATGAGGTAAAAAAAGGTAAACTACATAGTGAAGATGCATCAGGTGAACGACTTTCAATAACATCCGAAACACCGTTATTTTCAGATAAACGATTTATTCGAGTTGCACTTGCATTTGAAATATTAGATTTACAGGAGGGGATTAAGATGGAATCTGAAGGTACATGTCCAAATGTAAAGCCAGTAAAAGCTTTGGTTTCTTGGAAAAATACTATATGTAGAGCTCATAAAAATATGTTTTCTGCAGATTCAAATTTTTTATATATTCCGAATAAATACGCTCCCGCTTTTAATATAAATAAAGCTCTTGCTACACCAAAGGATTTAGATAGTGATGAGTTTACAAATCCATTGCCAAAATTAACTGCTGGTCAAATTGAATTGATAGGAGAGCAGATAAGTGATTTGCATCCAAAATGTTACAAAAACGATAACGGTAGTGCAAATAGTCAAGGTTCGTATTTTCCAAATAACAACGTATTGGATTTTAGAGACCAAGGAGACTTTGATGGTTCTTATACTAAGGTATTTTCAGATGCAGGACAATGGGGATATCTACGAGATTTATATATTAACTTTGATTTCTTTTGTAATACATTAGAATCATCTGGGTTAGTTACTAAAGATGTATATTATACACTATTGAATGGAATGAGTTCAGCGTGTAATATGTATTGGGATTTCCAACTAGTACCTCGTGGTGCTATAAAAACTCATGGAGCAAAAGGAGAAACACTAACCGATAGTTGGTATAACTGGAAAGTAAACCAGAAAAACGATGATTGTGAATCAAATGAAGAATTACAGGTAGTTGATGCTGGGTGTGTAGGTAAAACACCAACCGGAGTTGGAATTGCTAAGTTTCAATCAAGAGGAGCATTAACACCATTTTTATCTGCAGAGTTAAATTTTGATATTCCTGGTGCTATGAAAGGACAGGTTATTGGTAATAAATTATCAAATAATAGTAAGAACGCAGGTTCTATAAAAAATCCAACGGCAGAACAAAAAGAAATAACTTTTAAAGGATTGTTTAGTGATAAACGAGATTCTGTACTTGATGCTTTAAATTCTGTAAAACCAGCAGTAGACCCACCCAAAGAAAAAACTAAAGGACAAGTAGCTAAACAAGAAGAAGAAGATATTGCAGAACTAAAAAAAGCAAACTATGAATATTTTGTTCAAAATGCCTGTGTAGTTCCCCACGAACAGGATAGAAAAGCAAACATGGATTTGGTTGGTGGAGTTTGGGATTGGAATTCATCCAACAATAGAAGTTTGGATAGTTTTATTAAAGTGGGTACTTGGGATGATAAAGCAGTATTAAAAAGAGTTCAATTATATAATGAAGGATTATTAAAAGGTAATGAAGCAGCTGATACATCTTTGGCAAATTCAAATCCTCCACTATTGCCAATTAAGTTTACCTTTAGTATTCATGGTGTAAGTGGATTAAAGGTCGGTGATACATTTAGTATATCTGATTTACCAGGAAAATACAATACAAAAGTATTTCAAGTAACACAAATAAGTCATGATATTCAGCAAAACATATGGACAACTTCAGTAGAAGGTTCTATGAGAAATATGGAAGCTGGAGGAGGAGACCCTAAGGAGTATAAATAATGGATATACAGAGATATAATAAAATAAAGAAATCTTCTACACATTCTACGTACAAGATTTCAACAGATATTCCAAAACCAACTGATAGAGATTATACTATTGGATTTGTAAGAAGATATTTTATACAAAAAGTAAATGATAAAGGTGCACCCATATTTGAGCTAAATGGAACTAATTATGATTATGCATTAGATGACCCAATATATACAGGAGTCATTATTAAGTGGAGAATATCAGGTCCACTTGAAACTAAATACAATGATGTTGGTATTGTTATTGATAAATCCGTATCGGATTCAAATCGTATTGCCATACAATTAAAATCAAATATAATTCCTAATTTAAAATTATATCTTCCCAATTTATTACAATTTTATAAAAAGTAATATATATAGATATAGAAACTAAATACGTTATATGAGTCACTTATCACTTACAGAAAAACAACAATTACAATTTGATTGGAGATACAGAGGAGTATCTATCCTAAACTTACTAACAGAATCCGAAACTGATGCTATTTCAAGCGAGTTAGAAAGAATCCGAGTTAAAAGACAAGAAAACGATGTAAATGGAGAGTGGGGAGAATATGACCCTTATATGTACCCACATAAAGAATCCAAAGTTCTTGATGGATTAATGAAACATCCTAAAGTAATAGAAGCTTGTGAATTTTTAATGGATTCTAAAATATTAGGTGTTCAAACTTGGGCATACTTTAAACCACCAGGTCAATTAGGTAGAGATATGCACCAAAACATATTTTACACACAATGTGATACCAATGAAATAATAAATGTTTCAGTTGCTCTTGATAATGCAGACCCTCAGAATGGTTCTGTTTGGTATTTAGAAGGTTCTCATCGTTTAGGTAAGTTACCTATTGAAATCGATGAAGAAAGAGTAGGTTCAAACCCCAAAAATTGGAGAAGTGAAAGAGGTAAAGCATGTGTATTACCAACTGACCATAATTTTCCACATATAGATGGATATCTTAGAAAAGGACAAGTAGCATTACTACATTCAAACGTAATACATGGTTCAGAACCAAACACATCTGATAGATTCCGAAAAGCATTCTTAACTGGTTACATAAAAGAAGGAGCTAACTTCGCAGCTGGTGAACAAATGAATAGAAAACCAATTGATGTTGGTTCTGCAAAACTTCCTATATAGTAAACCAACTATTTTAATATTTTTTAAAAATAAGTGATAAGAAGCTTGTGCGTCTCATATATTTTTCGTATATTTACTATGTAGTTT
>TARA_B110000208_G_scaffold26694_1_pt1 | contig 10959 bp, 3 predicted proteins | sample TARA_B110000208 | Tara Oceans TARA_B110000208 (sample SAMEA4397426) | marine metagenome | biome: Polar Biome; feature: [SRF] surface water layer (ENVO:00010504); material: water (ENVO:00002006), including particulate matter (ENVO:01000060) such as... | depth 5 m
CTGTTTCTTATTTTCAAAGGCATGCCTATCAGGCTGAAGTGACTGATGAGCTAGGTTGTAAAAACCGTACCGCTTCTAACCAGCGGTATCACGCATATATAAACACACCGACACTTAGCCTAAGCCCTAGCTCCTTAAACGCCGGGGATTTCACTGATATCAGTTTCCCTGGTTACTCTGCTTATTGGAGGTCATACGTAATTAACAGCGGCCTGACCACGGATAGTGTAACCTTTAATGATATACCTGCAGATACGCTTTATAATTCTGGTAGTAACAGGAGGGCTATAGTACCAGCAATTTCACCAGATACAGTTGCGGGATACAATGATACACTAACATATTATTATACTAATAATGGAGGTACAGAGTTTTGTGCGATTAAAAAGGAATTTGAATATAAAAACACCCTTACATCGAGTGATACGTTAGTTATATCATTAACCGATAATTGGGTTGATCTACTCAAGGGTAATATATGGGATCCCTATGATGATCAAACGGGGATGACAAGCACGATAGATTTAGTGGGTAATGATTCGAATGCCGTGTTCCAAGCATCAGAAGAATTCATTTTCGATGAAATAGAAAAAACAAGTAGCCATCACTATTATTTCAGATCCAGATTAGGAGATAGTTCAATAGCTGAAAACTGGATGTGGATAGGTATTAACAAAGAATCAAATTCGGCAACAAACACTGTTGATGATATTGATACATACTTAAAGGTTAATCTGAGCGATTTCAGCCTTACCCTTCACGAAAAAAACAACCCTATAAATGCAATCCATGAGTCTAGCCCTGAGTTATTGGATATAAATCCTATTCCGTACTATACGTTTGACAAAACTAACGATTTTGTGATTAAATCGTATTCTGCCGGCACTGATTTAGATCAAAATGGTCAAGTAGATTCTTGGTTAGAAGTAGGGTTTGATGAGTCTGCTTTTAATAGAGCAAGATCATTATTACCGAAAATGAGTCTTCTTTACGGTAATTATAATAGTCAAAGGTTTAATGGAGTCGTATGGGGAATTTACGACAAGGTTACTAACGAGCTCTTAGACAGTCTGTTTTATGATATTGCTCCAGGAGAATACGGTAATTATGAATACGAAATTAACATGCCTTACCCGATTAAATCGACAGGTTATGAATTGAGGCCAATGTACCAGAATTCCGGCTTTACGTCAAGTGGTTATAATTATATCCGCCAACTATACATGCCGTATACTTATAATGATACTTGGCTTCAACACTCCAGCGTTTTGATTTATGGGAGTGCGGTGTCACTAACTCAATCTAAGGCGTTAAACGGCAGCTGGCCATATTGGCCTCACGGTGAACGAGTATCAGATCCAATATCGTTTGGTGCCGATATGAGTATGATCCTGTTTACGTCCGACACCGCAATGAATGGATTTGATTATGGTGGGTTTGATGACCAAGTTGATACCAACCTTTCTTGGGTTGATGCTGGAGCTCAAACCTATGGGACATTGCAAGAATTCACACAAGGAAAATTGCTTAAACCTGTAATGATATCAAACTCGAATTTAAATGGAGATTACAATTCTGACCAATTCGTCTTCGAAGGTATATGGGGAGGCAACATGGGTGAAGATAAAGACACTATTTGGTTTGCTTGGAAAGGGGTTAATTACAGCATAAATGATACCGATAGTCAAGGTGAACCTCTTGTTCATTTAGATGGACATAAATGGAAGTTTACAACACCTGTCTGGAATATGCCTTGTAACGGTTCGGGTTCGGCTTATATGACTGTTTATGTTAATGGATCCTCCACTGGAGACTTACAAAGATATTCAACAACAACTAATCAGAAATATAATTTAGCTAGAGCTCTATCGAGTAGTGTTTTATTTGACCCTGTCACAAGTCAAGGTATTTCCGATCTTTGTGGAAACTATATATTAAAGCTTAAAGATGATGGCGGAGATAGTTGGCATGGAAACAGTGTTGGTGTCTCGTCATCCGTCGATGGCTATAGTTTTGAGGGGAAAAACGTATCATTCTCTAGCAGCGGTAGTGTTCTGTCAATTCCCCTATCTGTGGATACCGGTGAAGTTATAACCTTCACTTTCGAAGGAGGTTATAGCTATATGTCTGAATGTAGTTACGATATCACCGAAACAGATGGCACGCTCATTTATTCTTCATATCCAGGGACTTCGCTTTGGCCAAAAACTATTCCACAATATGCTTTGAAGTGTGAAACCTCTTATGGAGATACCACTTTTGCCATTGCTTCGGATACACTCCTTACTTTTGAAAACTCTCCGTCTGAGAGTATAACCTATTACCTTCCGGTTACAAACTCAAATTCTTCTTCCCTCTCTTCGCTTCGAATAGATACAGTTTTGATATCAGGGTTAGACTCCAACGATTTGAGTTTTTCGGCACAACAAAGCTTCCCGATAATTTTACAAGGAGGAACAACAGATTCCATTGCTATAGTTTTCCAGCCACAACATGACACTACGTTGAGGTATAAGCGTGATTTCCAACTATTATTCTTAACCAATGGAACACAAGAGGCTAACGCATGTAAAAAAGATACCACTTCAATAGCGTATTTGTTCGGTTTTGCCAGCGGAGTTCTTGATACTAATGCACCAACGATCCTGGTTCAACCGGTCACTATACCTCTTGATAGCTTGGGGGGAGCATTGTTAACCATTGCAGATGTAAATATTGGAACGACAGATTCCAATGATTTCTCTATGAATTTGTCAAAAACCACCTTCGATTGTAGTGATTTGGGAGTGAACACTGTGGTCTTTACGGCGACGGATAATAATGGTAATGTGGCCTACGATACCGTCCTAGTAACAGTAGTGGATAATATTGCTCCTTGGGGTCAGGCCAACGATGTAAAATTATATCTGGACAATTATGGCTCAGCGGTGTTTGATTCAACGATCGTTGCGGGTGCTTTTAACGACAACTGTCAGGCACAATTTAACTTCACTCCAAAAGTCTTTGATTGCAATGATGTTGGAGCGCACCTGAGTGCGGTTAGTGCTACAGATGAATCAGGCAATATCTCGTCAATCAATTTCATCATCAATGTTAAGGATTCTACTAAGCCGGAGATTGCCCTATTTACAGATACTGTCGAGTTAAGCAGCACTGGTCAAGGTGCGATGGACACAACGGCAGTCATTGATTATATCCGCGATAACTGTGGTATAAATACCATTGTTTTCTCAGATCTTGATTTTACGTCCTCTAACCTTGGTTTAAACACCATCACCGTTGCTGTGACCGATGTTAACAACAACCAATCAGCGGAATTAACAGATATCTGGGTGATTGATAGGCTAGGGCCTAATATGAAGGCTAAAAACGTCATTTTACCTCTGGGTAATACGGGCCTTGCTGTAATCGACGTAACAGACATTGACAACAATAGCTCAGATAACATTGGATTGGACAGCTTGTATATTAGCACATCTAGCTTTAGCTGTGTAGATCTAGGTGATCATTGGGTCATTCTGACTGGTCTTGATGCTTCAGGAAACAGCGATACTGCCTGGTCGAAGGTGACCGTTGTTGATCAGTTGATCCCAGCGTTATCAGTATCAAATTCGATACTCTATTTAGATTCGACTGGTTCAGCGTCATTGACTTTTGCTGAGGTGGATAACGGGACTACAGATAACTGTGGAATCGACACCGCATATCTTTCTAAAGGGTTGTTTACCTGCTCGGATGTGGGGACCAACCCTATAATTGCTACAGCGGTAGACAGCAGCTCTAATTCTGGATCCCAGCTGATGCAGGTTACAGTAATGGATACCTTAGCACCTGGTATTGCGCTATTATCTGATACTGTTGAGCTTAATAACCTAGGATTAGGTAGTCTTGATACCACTGCGGTGATTGTCTACATCCGTGATAACTGTGGTATAAACACCGTGGTGTATTCCCAACTAAACTATTCTGTAACCGACCTAGGACAAAACACCTTGACGGTTACAGTTAAAGACATTCATAATAATCTTACGGTAACCAATACAGATATTTACGTTGTAGATAAGCTAGGACCTGATGTGAACGTAAATGACGTAGTGTTACCGCTAAACGGTAATGGCACAGCGACAATCACTGTGGCGACGATCGATGATAATAGTTCAGATAATACGGGATTAGACAGCCTTTACATTACGGTGTCTGGTTACAACTGTTCAGATTTAGGTGATCATTGGGTAGTACTGACCGGTATTGATGGTTCAGGAAATAGCGATACCGCATGGTCGAAAGTGACCGTAGCTGATCTCCAGTTGCCGATCATGTCGATCTCAAATGCAACGATATATTTGGATACCTTGGGTAGTGCAGCATTGAACTATTCGGATGTAGATAATGGTACCACTGACAATTGTGGAATAGATACTACATACTTATCTAAGGAAATCTACAGTTGTTTGGACGTTGGCACCAATGCTGTTTTAGCCAGTGCCGTGGATAGTAGTTCCAATATAGGGACTCAAGTCATCCAAGTAGTGGTACTAGATACGTTGGCACCAGACTTCTCACTAAGTGCTGATACGATCGTATTATATACATCTACAGCATGTCAGGCCGTCGCGACGTGGTCAAGCATTGTTTCTGACAACTGTTCAGCAGTTAACCTCACCTCGAATTACAATAGTGGGAACACGTTTAGTTCAGGCATAACGAAAGTGGTGACCATTGCCTCAGACTTATCAGGGAATTCTACTTCGGACAGTTTGTTTGTTTTTGTAAGTGATACGCTGAAGCCATTCTGGATAAACTATCCATTTGTGACTCAGAACATCCCATCATTAACAACGTGTGGGTCGAATGTCTCATGGTTACCTCCAACGGCATTGGATTACTGTGGTTTAGTAACGATAACCTCTAACTACTCCTCTGGACACTTCTTCACTGGAGCAGATACTGTAGTATTTACGGCAACCGATATTCAGGGTAATTTTATCACTTATGACCTTATTATAACCATTGCTGATGTTATTGCGCCAACCATAATGCCAATTTCAGATACTACGGTCTTTGCAGATAGCGCGTTGTGTATCACTGACTTCATTTATCCTGAGGTGACCGCTACAGATAACTGTGCTATAGACACCATTTACTTTGTACCCTCCACAGGGATAGGGTTCACAGTGGGTGTGAACGCAATTACATGCTATGCTCTGGACGGCAATGGAAACCAAACTACAGAAAGTTTTAATGTTACAGTGGTTGATGATCAGCTTCCTTATTTGATTCTTGGCCCAAGTGATACTATTCTTGGCCCATGTAATTCAATTCACTCCTTTACATCACCAACGTTTGCTGATAATTGTGGAATACAGTCTGTGGTAATGACTGCAGGGGGTAATTCAGGAAATCAATTCCCTACGGGTACAACAACGAATACATACCTAGCGACGGATATGAGCGGGAACACTGCGACGTATTCATTTGATATTACAGTGCTACCATCCATCACACCCGCTTTGCCGTCATATGGCTATACTTGTGATACGGATTCCGATTTTGATCTTACCGGTGGAGATTCCAACTTCACTTTTACAGGTACGTATGTTTTCAATAATATGTTCAGTCCAACAACCTCTGGTGCAGGACTTCATAATGTAACCTATCAGTATATAGATAGTTTAAACTGTACGATTTACGGAAACTTCGGTATGTCTGTGAGTGTAGGGCCAGTTAAACCACGTATAGTGAGAATTACCTCTACGCATTTGAGCACACATCAGCCGTATTCTAAATATCAGTGGTTATTCAATGGCAATCCTATTAATCCAAACGGTGATTCTCAGACGTTCCAAGCAACAGCGGGAGGTATTTATAAGGTTAGAGTTTGGAACGATGGAGGGTGTGCTAATATCTCGGACCCGTACTTCGCAGGCGTTGTTTCAACAGAAGAATTTGACTTTAGTGATTTGGAAATTTACCCGAATCCAACGCGTGGATTATTGACTATTGATCTACATGGAGTCCAAATGAATCTTGATATTTCACTCTATACTTTGACGGGAGAGCAGATAATCAATAAAAGTGTTAGTGGTAATGAATTGATTCGCTTAGATGTTAGCGAATTTGCTTCTGGAGTTTATTTGCTAAGGCTGGTTAACAGTAATGGCATTGTCAGAAACACTAGAATCCTAATCCAAGACTAATAGACCTGAACAATGAGAAAGTTAATATTTGCATTTTTAGTAGTTTATGGCCACAATGCTTTTGGTCAAAGTAATAATTCAGAATCGAATAGATATACCTCTGATCGTTTTTCTATTCAGGCCTCGCTGGGTAATAACTTCGATTTATATCAGCCACTTAGTGATGCCAACCTTGTGCTTATCCCCATAAGGGATTTCAGAAGTTTTTACACTGAATTCGACCGTTTCGCATGGAACTTACAAGGTCAAGTCTCGTATGCGTTAAATCCAGTTTGGAATCTTTATGCCGGCGGAAGCTTAGGCACCATGAGCGGTTCTAACAATACAGATTACTACCGAGCGAGTTTATTTTCTGTAGACATGGGTATGAAATACAATTTATCCAACATCCGTATTCGCCCCAGAAAAACAAGATGGCAGCTCCTTCCGCTAATAGGCGTCACCTACAATTACTTTTCAAGTGACCTATACTACCTTTTTGATGAAACTTCGCAGCACACTGAGTCTGGAGATGTTTTTGGATTTAACATAGGCACAGAGCTTCATTTTGCCCTGCATAAGAACATCTCAGTTTTTGGTTCGTTTGTACGTCGCGGGTTCAGAAGCGATGGATTAGACGGATGGGACTATGGAGGTAACGGTGACGATTACTTTAGAACAAACATTGGTGTTAGACTTAAATTGGTAAGGTCCTCGAAGTCAGAACACGCTTCGGATGTCAACCTTTGGGAAGCCGTCAATAACAATTACTCACAAAACATAACCAACAACTCGTCAAAGTCTTCAGGTTCGAAAAAGCCTGTTTTTGATTTTTGTACTCGTTTGGAAATGTATGTCGTTGGCGACAAAGACGATTACGATGGTCGTAAGATTAACAATCCAACTCTCTATGTGGTTCGTGGGGAGACTTATTACTTTAAGAATTGCGATGAGCTGTCTCCTTTAAGAATCAGTAAGAAGAAACATGCGCGTAGCAGACCTTCAGGATTAGCCAAAAACGGTATTAAGCCTGAAGATGGCCTAGTTCCTTTTAGAATCCCAATAGATGCCCAAGATGAGTATTACTATTACTCTGATGCCAATGACAGTATTGGCGGTATAATCAAGGTTTTAGGAGTAAATGAAGACGGCGATATAAACAATTTCAAAAAGCTAGTAAACAATCTCAATGATGAGATGCAAAAGCTCAAGATTAAGATTGCGAAAGACTCTCGTGATACAACCTTGAATATCATAAATAGTCATTCGCAACCTCCAGCACAAGATGAGTTTGATTTTGACTTTAAGAATGATAACTATGTTGTTGGTGATAAAGAGGATTACGAGGACGGCAAGAACACCAATCCCAAACTATATGTAGTTCGTGGAGCTAGCTATAAAATTAAAAACGCCTCTGATGATCATCCACTACGATTAAGTAAATCAAAAGACGGTCGCGAAAAGCCTAGTGGCTTGGAGTCTAATGGTATTAAAGACGATGACGGATCAGTGAATTGGAAAATCCCACTTGATGCACCAGATGAGTACTATTACTATTCAGATGCGAATGATTCTATTGGTGGGGTCATTAAGGTTCTTGGAGATGAATCCGATGAAATGGATTTACTTAATCAGCGCATTAAGGAAATCAACGATGAATTAAATAAGTTGAAGGTGGCTCAGGGTAAAACACCTGAATCAAACTCAAGTGATACAACCATTAATATCACGAATGTACAGATGGTTGCTCCAGCAGTTGACGATTTTGTGTTCAATGATCAGGACGACAAATACGTCGTTGGTGATGACTCTCAATATGAAGGTGGTATTAACGAGAACCCTACACTTTATGTGGTCAGGGGATCGAGCTATAATATTAGAAATAATTCTAAGGATCAACCATTGCGCGTGTCCAAGAAAGATGGTGAGCGTGATGACCCGAAAGGATTAGGTGCTAATGGAATAACTGAGGGAGACGGTTCCGTTACTTGGAAGATCCCATTTGATGCACCGAACGAGTATTACTATTACTCTGATGCAGACGATAAGCTCCGCGGAACAATTAAGGTTTTAGGAGAAAGCTCTGGGGATACTACCATGAACATCACCAATATTCAAACTGCGGTACCTTCTGAAGAAGATGATTTCACTTTTGGTTTTGATAATGACAAATACGTTGTTGGTGATGACTCTGATTATGAAGACGGAAAAAACGAGAACCCTACACTTTATGTAGTAAGGGGTGCTGATTATAAGATCAGAAACGATTCAGACGACCAGCCTTTGCGTTTCAGTAAGAAAAAGGGCGAGCGCGATAACCCAAAAGGTTTAGACTCAAACGGCATTACTTCCGAAGACGGATCAGTTAACTGGAAAGTGCCTTTAGATGCTCCGGAGGAGTACTACTACTACTCTGATGCAAGTGATACCATTGGTGGAACAATTAAGGTTTTAGGAGGAAACTCAAGTGATACAACCATTAATATCACGAATGTACAGATGGTTGCTCCAGCAGTTGACGATTTTGTGTTCAATGATCAGGACGACAAATACGTCGTTGGTGATAAACTCGACTATGAGAAGGGTGATAATAAGAACCCTACACTTTATGTTGTTAGAGGACTTAACTATAAGTTTAAAAACAATTCTGATGAACATCCTTTGAGAATCAGTACTAAAGACGGACGACCAGCTAGCCCCAGAGGTATAGTATCTGACAGTATTACCAAAGATGACGGATCGGTAAATTGGAAAATCCCATTGGATGCTCCGGATGAGTATTATTACTATTCCGAAGCCAATGATACACTTCGTGGAGTCATTAAGGTTATGGGTGGAGAAGGTAATACTGAAGGAGATGTCTACGATGTAGACTTAACCCAGGACTTCAACAAGCTCATTAAGGATCTTCAAGATAAAATGGAGATGGAATTATCCAACTTGAAATCTCAAGACGATGTTGATAGATTTGAAGGTGGGCAACACCTCGTATTGTTTTACAATGTGGATATACATATTCTAACGAAAGAACAGAAAAAGAAGATCTTTGAATTTGTATATAAGCTCAAGAAAGAATCGATAGGATTTGAATACAAGATGATCATTTCTGGATTTGCAGATGAACGTGCAAGTGCTGCTTATAATGATGCATTAAGACAAAGAAGATCTAATGAAGTAAAGAAGTTCTTTAAGCAGCTTGGCCTCGTTGTCCCTACAGAAGACAGAACAGCTACCCATACTTATACTGGAGAGATGTTTTTAGACCGCCGTGTAGAACTCACAGTAGAAGTTCTCTAAACAGGATACTCAAGCCACAAGGCTCATTACAATAGAATCCTCCAAGACATTTCTTGGGGGATTTTTTACTTAGAATTACACCTGAAGCATTTAGTCGCGTTAGAAATCTACATTCCTAAAAAGACCAGTCTAATTTCTTTTCTGGATGTATATCAATGGTTAGGTATTCTAAAACTATGATTATTATGCCTAGATAATCATTTCTACTGTTTTCTTACCTCACCGTCCAACATTACTTGTACATTGTCTGTTATACATTAATAATGACAAAATAAATTCAAATGAAACACATCATTCTTAAGTGGTACCCTGTGATCCTAGCCTTTCTAATGCTCTTGTATTCTGTTGGATACGGTTTAATGGGCATGACCGAAGAGGCGCAATATTCTGCACACTGGCCAGGGACCATCTTGTTATTTGCGATTGCTATCAGACAAAGAAGAACGACATGAGTATCGGATTTTTTGTAGTGGGTGGATTGATATTCGCTCTTTACATGGGTTTAACGATATTGAATATTGTTAATTCCAATAATAGGCAAAGCGAAGATAATCGGAAGAAATAGGATCTGGTCATGGTAGTAATGATGGGATTCATTTTCCTGAATTTTTCTGTTCAAAGTATTTTTGAGAGATGACAAAGCAAGAACGTTATGATATCGCTTACTTGAAAATGGCGACGGAATGGGCCCAGTTGAGCCATTGCCATCGTAAAAAAGTAGGTGCTCTAGTAGTTAAGGATCGCATGATTATTTCGGATGGATTTAACGGTACACCGACTGGATTTGAAAATCCGTGCGAAGACGATGATAATTATACCAAATGGTATGTGCTACATGCAGAGGCTAATGCGATAACCAAGGTTGCTGGTAGTACAGCGAGTGCCTATGGAGCTACTCTTTATCTTACACTAAGTCCATGTAAAGAATGTAGTAAATTGGTTTTTCAAGCAGGCATCAAGCGATTGGTTTACATGAATGAATATAAAGATCGCAGCGGTTTAGATTTTCTGATTAAGGCCGGAGTCGAGGTCCTGCAAATGAACGTAGTTTGAAAAAAGAGCATGTAGTCATATGGGTTACTCTTTTTCTTTTAGTGGGAATTTGGCTTGGAGGAAATTTTACACGAAACACGAAGCCCAGCGGTAGTAAGCTAGAGGAGTTTTTTAATTATCTAGAGTTGGAGTACGTCGATTCATTGGATATTGAAGTGTTGACGGAGCAAGCCATAGACGGTATTCTTTCAAGCCTCGATCCTCATAGTACGTACATTCCATTGGAAGATGGTGCAGAAATTGCCGAACGTATGCAAGGTGGATTTACTGGGATTGGCGTGGAGTTTATGATATACCGAGACACCTTAGTATTTCTGTATGTCATTGATAACGGCCCTGCATCAAACTACGGTATAGAAAATGGTGATCGTATTTTTGCTATTGATGGGGATACGTTAATTGGCCCCTTATTGACCAATCAAGAGATTACATC
>TARA_B110000208_G_scaffold11294_1_pt1 | contig 10913 bp, 4 predicted proteins | sample TARA_B110000208 | Tara Oceans TARA_B110000208 (sample SAMEA4397426) | marine metagenome | biome: Polar Biome; feature: [SRF] surface water layer (ENVO:00010504); material: water (ENVO:00002006), including particulate matter (ENVO:01000060) such as... | depth 5 m
GGTCCAGATTCAAGAGTTAGAGTAGATGCATCTAAACCTATAAAAACAGAAGTTAACGCGAGACTGGTAAGCTCTATATTACCGGTGTTTTTTACAATTATTGAATAACTTAATACATCATTCAATCCAACTAAATTATTATCATCAACATCCAACAAATCAGAATATGAGGTGATTTCTAAAGAAGGAGCTTGTTGTCCGTAAGACTTGTTAAAGGATATTTGTAAAAGAAATAAAGTAATTGCTAAAATGTTTTTAAGCAACCTTGCTGTAATAGATTTAGGTTTTGAGATCATAAATTTATGTTTCCGTAAAGAATTCGTTTATTTCTAATAATTTTATCAATATTTGTGAAACTAGATAATAGCTTCAAAAAATATCAGTTATCAAAAATAGACTTGTTATCCCTAGTTACAATTAGATGGGAACAGAAAACAAAAAGTGCAGTGGTATTGCCGTAGTAAAAGAGTGAGGTAACGCTATATAAGAATCAAATATCCGTTTAAATCACCCTCTTTACCAATACCGATTTTTTTTCTTAACCGGTATCGCTGACTCTCAACTGTCCGTATTGAAACTCCTGTGAGTTGAGCAATTTCATTTGAAGATTGGTTCATTCTAATGTATGAACATAATCTAAGATCAGTCGTAGAAAGTAATGGGTGTAGACTTAATAATGATTTATGAAAATCAGGATATACATGAACAAATTGATTTTCAAAATTTTTATAATTTGAACCACTATTTATTACTGAATCAATATTTCTATTAACTTTTCTAATAAACTTAGAAGCATTGGCCTCATCAGAAATTACTTCATCTTCAACTATAAATTTTTTAATTTTATGCTTTAAGGTTTTAAGATGATTATTTCGCTGTGCTGTAAAAGCAGTAATAGCAGTAAGTTCTAATTTTTTAATGCCTAGATCATTATTAAGTATTTGTTTTTGTCTTTCAGCACTAATGGATTTTTCTTTATACAGCCTGTATTGAGACCACACTGAAGTCAGTAATAGAATGATGATTGTAAATCCTGCTAGATAAATATAATTTAGAGTTCTATATTTATTCTCGTTTTCAATAAGTTGGATTTCCTTGTGTGACAGAAGGGCTTTGGTCTCTATACCATTCAATAAATCAAAATCATTATTGACTGCAGTAACATTGTTAATTGACAGAATAGAATCTTTAACATTATTAGCATTTTCAAAATCATTTTGAGCTTCATATATAGAAGATAAAAGTTTGAAGTACTCTAACCTTTCAATAGGGTAATCATTTTTTAAAAGTAAGTCATCATTTAGAGTCAATATACCCTTGGCCTTATCATACTCTTTTTGTTTAATAAAAATATCCGCTTTATGGTTCAATACAGAAATTAATTCAAGTGGGAAATATGATAAATAAAGGGCTGCTTTATTAAGTGACTCTATGGATTTTATGTAGTTCTGTTTGGCATAATAATGATCATAAAATTCCATATACAAATACCCGAGATTTAAATTTAAATTGTTCTTATTTGTTGGTGATAAATCAACAGTAGAAATATAAGATTCATAGACTTTTAAAGATTTATTCAAATACTCAGTTGATAAGTCAATGTTGTCTTGTTGCAGAAAAAGCCCTATTAGCAGAGCGTAAGAATAAATGACATCCGCCTGGGCTCCTGACTTCAATCGAATGTTTAAAGACTTTTTAGCATATTTAATGGCGTTTTCAACGTTACCCTTAGAGCTTTCTAAAAGGGCTAAATTATCATTACAAGTAGAGAGCCCTGGGTCACGTCTTTTCTGGGGCAAAGGGGTAAACCTTTTAATTGCATCCTCATACATTGTAGTAGCTTTACCAAAATCTTTCATAGAATAATAGACATTACCTATATTAACTAGAATCCATGGTGCATCCGATTTTCTTTGCTTAATTGGTATTAAATAATAATTAATATTAGCACTATTATAATATTCAAGAGCCTCTAATTTTAAACCTTTACTAAAAAGAATATCACCCAAATCAAATTGAGCATTTACTAAGGGTAAAGACATGGCACCCTTATTTTTATTAAAGACTTCAAAACAAAATTCTATAGCCTTATTTGGGCTAATAGTTTTGTATTTTTTAATAGAGTCGCCAATAGATGAAGAAGGGACTATAATTACCTCACTTGCTTGTGCTCTGGGAGTAAATACAGAAACAATAGTAAAAAGAAGAATAATAGCAAAAAGAAAAATAAATTTTGAAAGTTTTGTTGCGTTGTAGCCCATGACTGTACAGTATTACAATTGTCCAAATTAATATAAAGTTCTACTGCAAATATACTGCAATCTATTATTATTGCAACTAATGATAGATTAAAATAATCAGAATGTTTAAATTTATAGTAGAATTAGCTTTTGTAAATATTATGTTAGAATACTGAAAAAAGAAAATATTAGATAGAATGTAATGAAATACACAAAAAAGAATAAATATTTAAAAAAAAGAACCCCCAAGACGGCAGATTATAAAATAAGAAATACAGTATTCGTGTTCACAGATTCAAATTTTTTAAATCTAATTGGTAAAACAAAGGAAGAGATAGTTCTTTTAGTTGGGGATCAATTTAATGACATTCATAGTGATATCTGGATGTATAGAAACTATGATAAAAAACGACTTTTTGAGAAAAAATATTTATACTTAAAATTTGAGAATAATAAAGTCAAACAATTTGAATATAAAGTTTTTAGCAATCCTTCTACTAACTTTGTGTAATCAACTAATAATCAGGACACCCAAAACATTCCTTATCATTAAGGAAATCATAGACAATAGAGAATTCGGAAATACCTCCGTTACCACCCATTTTACTTAAATTCAAATCATAAGAATATCCAAATTTAAAACCTTCCCAGGCAATTCCAATAATTGGATTAATTGAAGTTATTAAATGGCTTTGATCTGATGTTTGTAACAGATTGGTTGTAGCGGTAAGAGCGAATGAAAATCTATCATAAACATGCTGAATACCAAAGTCAAACCTGTTATATTTAGCCTGCTTAATGAAGTTTGTTATAAAAAACGTATTGCCATCATCATTATATCTCAAAATTGGAAGCTCCAATGAAGCGTGAACAGACATAAAAATATCAAGTGAAACATCAATTTGATCAACCATAGATATATTAGGCCTGTTTAAGTGCCTTAAAGTAACCCCAATCCAATTATTGTCATTGTTAAACAAGAAGGACGCCCCAAGATCAATATATCTAGAGTTTTGACCTAAAGCAATAGGGTCATAAGAATTTGAATTTATAATGTTTTGGTAAATATTAACTTGATCTTCAAAAAGAAGATTATCAAAACCAAAATCTTTTGTTGCAAACCCGGCGGTCACACTTGGTCTAAAGTGCCAATCATAATTAATCTGTACATCGTAAGCCCAACTAACATTTAGTTGCTTTAATGAATAGTTAGTGAAAGTTTCCTGATGATTCAAAAGACTGATTCCAATACCGCTATTTAATTCAGGATACCAATCATCTAAAAAGAAGTACTGTGAATTTAAGTTGAAGTCTAAGCCAGACCATTGTTGGTTTTTGTATAACAGCCCTGCTTTTGTTGTTTGATAAAAACCTGAAAAAGAAGGGTTAATGCTTTCGGGGACCATAAAAGATTGTGTAAAAGCTACATCCTGTGAGTAGCTTTTCAACGAAAACAAAATAATTATTAATATAGTTTTTTTTAGCATAATTTTATCTTAATAATACAAATACTCCCCTAAGAGTAAATTCTTCATTATAGATTGTGGTCCCTTGAACGAGTATAAGGTAATTTCCATTTTCAGCATTTTCGCCATCTTTCAAGTTGCCGTCCCAACCTTGGAGCTGTGAATTATTTTCATAATATAATTTAGAACCTAATGTGTCATAAATACTCATCTCGATGTCATTAACACACACGTAAACTGGCCTAATTGTGTCATTGACACCATCATTATTGGGTGAAAATGCATTTGGCAACACAATATCATAGCCATCAGTAACATTAATTTCATAAGAATAAACATCAAAACACCCATAACTATATTCTACGGTTTGAGTGACTACATATGTTCCAGAGTTTAAATATTGGTGAGTAACTACTTCGCCAATAGCTTCAGAAATTCCATCTCCAAAGTCCCAAATAACATTAATATAATCTCCGGATGACGTGTTGACGAACTCCAATTCATTAAATATACTAATTCCACAATCTACATTTCCGGAACTAAAATAATCAGAAGAGGCTTCTCCTAATTCATCAAAATCAATAATAATTTCTGTGTTCACTTGACACCCATACTGGTCAGTAACTAGAACATTATAAGTTCCATTTTCATATGCGGTCATAAAAGTGTTGTCGTTAATGCTGACAGATCCGCCTGACCAATTTACAGTGTACGGACCAAGACCTCCAAAAATTGTTATTCTGTTTTCTTGAGTAACAAAATTATTTTCACAGAAAGGAACTATTTCAGTGCTCAAATTGACTATTAAATCCTCTTGTCTAAAGATTGTAAATGTTTCTGATAACGCAACACAACCCTCACTATCGGTAACTGCAACGGAATAATCTCCTGAAGTTAAATTTATTAAATCTTCATTAATTGAGTTATTACTCCATAAGTATTCATAGGTACCTGAGCCACCAGAGACAGTAAGATCAATACTTCCGCTGTTTGAGTTATCGCAATCAATGGCGTCGTTGATTGTTCCACTTAGTTGTATTTCGCTGAGAGCGTTGATTGTAAATGTTTGAGAAGTTCCAATACACACAACGCCATTGTTTTCATATGTTGGTGTTACAGAGATTAATGCAGTACTTGTTACTGTTGATAAGTTATTTGCTGTAAATGCGGGAAGGTCTCCATTCCCCGACGATGGTAAGCCGAAAGAAGTATTGTCATTTACCCAAGAATATGTTGTATTTCCATCAGAATTAGACGTTACAAACTCAATGATTGAAGTAGTTTCATTATTACATAATACGAGATCTTGTAAAGCGTCCATTGTTGGTAATGGGTTAACCAGAATTGTAAAGGTTTCAGGGCTTACTTCACAAACTATTCCGTTATTTTCATAACTCGGTGTTACGGTAATTGTAGCAAAAACTGTGGATTGAGTTGTGTTTGAAACAGCAAAACTTGGAATACCGCCAGCTCCAGAGCTTGGAAGACCTATACCGACATTGTCATTTGCCCATGCAAATGTTGTTAAACCATCTGTATTAGCTGTTGTAAATGTGTAAACGGGCGTGAATTCACCATCACATAAGACGGCATTATAAGAGCTTACGGCATTAACCTGGGCCGATGGGTTTACTATTATTGTAAACTGCTCAGGATCTCCTGAACAAACTACGCTATTGTTTGTATATATAGGCGTTACTGTAATTAAAGCTTGTTGGGCGCTGGTAGTTGTATTTACAACTTCAAAGGCGCCAATATCGCCTGTTCCTGTGGAAGCAAGTCCAATTAATGTGTTTGAGTTTGTCCATGTGTATGCACTAGCTCCGTCTATATTCGTTGTGTTAAACTGAATTGGCATTAATAGGTCACCATTGCACAATATCTGATTTTCAATCGGGTTTACTTGTGCCCTGGGGTTTACTACCAAAACAAATGTGTACGCTGAGCCGACACAATCTACACCAGAACTAGAATAGGTTGGCACAACAGTAATGGTTGCAGCTTCCGATTCGCCAGAGTTATTTAAAACTGTAAAACTTAAGATATTCCCGTCTCCGCTCTCTGCTAGTCCAATATTAGTGTTGTCATTTGTCCAGGAGTATTCTGTATTGCCGTCTACGTTTGTAGTTGAAAAATTAATAGGAGAAGTGATTTGGCCTTTACATAAATCTTGATTTAAAATCTCATTGACTTGCGCAGAAGGATTAACCGTTATTGTAAATGTTTCTGAAAGGCCTTCACAACTTACACCGTTATTTGTGTAACTGGGAGTAACAACAAATGTTGCTGTTTGAGCCTGTGATGTAGTGTTTGTTGCATTAAAACTCCCAATATTTCCAGAGCCGACAGCGGATACTAACCCAATTGCTACATTATCATTAGTCCAAGAATAGCTAGTTGTACCATCTGTGTTTTCTGTGCTAAACATAATTTCTTCAGTAAATTCTTGATTACATAAAACTTGGTTTGGAATTGACTCAACCTGTGCAGTTGGGTTAACCGTTATTGTAAATGCTTCTGAAGGACCTGTGCAACTTATTCCATTATTACTGTAAGTTGGTGTAACAGTAATTGTTGATGAAATAGATGAAGCTACAACATCAGCAGTAACAAACGATGAAATATTTCCGTCTCCAGTGGATGCTAAACCAATTGCAACATTGTCATTAATCCAAGAATAGCTAGTTGTACCGCCTGTGTTTTCTGAGCTAAATATAATTTCTTCAGTAAATTCTTGATTACATAAAACTTGGTTTGAAATTGGCTCTACCTGTGCGGTTGGATTCACCGTTATTGTAAATGTTTCCGAAGAACCTTCATTGCTAACCCCTGCATTTTCAAATGTTGGTGTTACGTTGATTATTGCTGATTGACTTGTTAGAGAGGTGTTTATTGCTGTAAAGCTTGCTATTGATCCTGCGCCACTAGAGCCTAGTCCTATTAATGTGTTATCGTTAGTCCATGAATACGTTGTAACACCCCCTGTATTTTGTGTTGTAAATACAGTTGTATCTAAAATCTCTTCATTACAAACTACAATATCATTAATCGGATCAACCTGTGCGGTTGGATTTACTGTAATCACAAAAGTCTCTGCAGGTCCAGAATTGGTGTTTCCACCGTTTTCAAAACTCGGAGTTACTACCACGGTGGTGACTATGGGGCTAGTTCCTGTGTTAATAGCTGTGAATCCAATATCACTTGACCCCGAATCTTCTAGCCCCGTTGTTGGGTCCGTATTTGTCCATGAATAGGCAGAGGTTCCCCCTGTGTTAATTGTTTCAAATAGAATCGCCAGGCTATCGCCATTTGATACAATCATGTCATCTGTAGGGTTAACTTGAGCTGTTGGATTAATTGTGATTTCAAATGGGGTTTCTGGACCTACACAACTAACTCCATTGCTTGTGAAAATAGGGGTTACAGATATAGATGCACTTACAGGAAAAGTACCAGCATTAACGCCAGAGAAAACTGGGATATTGCCCGAGCCCGTTGACGCCAAACCTATAGAGCTTAAATCATTAGTCCAATTATATGAAGTAGTGCCGTTACTGTTTTCTGTTGTAAATGTGATAGCGGTTGTATCAAAAGTATTAGATACTATTTGATTTGAAACACCATCTACTTGTCCGCTAGGATTAACTGTGATTGTAAAAGAAATTGATTCGCCAATATTAATATTCCCTTCACTTTCAAAACTAGGTGTGACAGTAATGTTTGAAGTTATAGGGGATGTAGTGTTGTTAGTAGAGGTTGTATCTATATTTCCCGTTCCCGAGTTAGATAAACCAATATTTGAATTATCATTTGTCCAGGTAAATGTTGTTACGCCACCTGTGACAATAGATGAAAATTCAACAAATATAGCATCTTCATTACATACTAATAGGTCATCTGCTGGGTTAACCTGAGCTAATGGATTTACCGTTACAGTATATAAAGTCTCTAACCCATCACAGTCAAACCCTATGTCGCCAGTTGCAGTTGCTGCATAAACTACAAACTGAGGCTCAGTACTTGAGTTTATTAGGGTTTCAGCGGGTATAATACCCGTACCTACTAAAGTTGTTAATCCAGTAACTGCATCAGGAACGCTTACAGTCCAGGATATAGCAACTCCAGTTGTTGGGCTAGACAATGTAACTGCACTGGTTGTCTCTCCGGTCAGAATTGCCTGATTACCCTGTGAAAAATTCACCGTAGGGGATGGGTCTACTTTAATACTAAAAGTGTCACTTTCTCCAACACAGCTTACTCCATTGTAAACATATGTTGGTGTAACAGTAATTATACCTTCAATTTGCGCAGTTGTTGTGTTGGTGGATATAAAGCTAAGAATATCACCTGTCCCGCTAGACGCTAAGCCAATTGTAGAATTATCATTTGTCCAAGAATAGACTGTTGATCCTGGTGATGATATGTTTGAACTATTAAAATTTATTCCTAAGGTTGAATCCCCATTACAAAGTGTTTGAGAGGCTATTAGCTCGACATTGCCAGTGGGGTTCACAGTAACAAGCACTTCAAACGGATCCCCTTTACATCCATTTGTTTCTGGAGTAACAGTGTAAGTTACAGTTATTGGAGAGTTAAAATTGTTTATTAAGGTTTGACTGATATTTGACTGATCAGACTCTGCGCTAGCCCCTGCAGTAGATGATCCTGGTGGTAAATCAAGCGCTGGAAATGGCCAGGAATAAGTTGTTCCTAATGGAACAATTTCTGTGGGATTTTCATCAAGAGGTTCAATAATAAAAGTGTCTCCATTACAAATAGTCACCTCTTTATTTGCTATAATTGGAACTGGATTTACTGTTATAATGTATTCAAATGGAATCCCTTCACACCCGTCTAAGGAAGGAGTAATAGAGTAAACTAAATTTTGAGCAACACTAGTATTGTTTGTTATAACCTGAGCTGGAATTGTAGCTTCGCTTCCTTCTAAAGTATGGCCTGAAATATTTGTGTTTTCAGTGGCTATCCATAAAAACGACACCCCTTCAATATTAGCAACTGCTGTAAATTCACTTGATGAATTTTCATTGCAAATTGCCTCATCAAATATTGTGTTGGTTATTTCTGGTGTCTGCTTTAATGTTATGATCAACGACTCTGAATCAGGAATTTCACAATTTGAATCAACAGTTATAGTTATAGTATATTCCCCATAAGAGTTTAATTGAATTGTTGGCAGTGGATCTGAAGCTGTAGAATTCACAAACATATAATCATCGGACGTAATCCCTGTGCCTGAAATTACCCAATTATATGAAGATGGGGCGTAAAGTCCAGTTGAGTAAACTGGGGTTAATTCATTATTAAAATTAATTAATCTCGTTGATTCAGTAGAACAAAGTGTTTCGGATTCTGAGGAGAACTCAATAGTTGGGTCTCCAATTACTGTAAGCTCATCAGTAGCCGTGGAGGTACCACACTCGGTTGTAATAAGTAAAGTAAATGTGTATTCTCCTGCACTAGTAAATGTAACTACTGGGGTTTCGGATGAAAGACCCGAAGACGTCCAGCCGACATTAGGTAATATTGTCCATTGGAAAGTCGGAGCTTCATCAGCAGTAAGGGTGTCTACACATGGGAAATCTGTTGTCGAAATATTAGAAGTGTTTGTTAAAAAAACTGGGGTGTTTACGCAAATTTCTTCAACTTCTACCGCGTCTTGTAATAGATCAAATGCAGCTACTGGTAGAATCTCTACATTAATATAATCAACTGCAACGGATTCTATTGTACAGGCCTCAGGGTTAGCCGCTGATAATTGAATTCCCCAACAGCCAGATTCATCAATATCTTCAGGGGGAATTAACAAATCTCGACCATTATTTATTAACCAACTATTTCCTGAGAATATCGGAACAAATGATGAAGAACTAGGTTTCTTGTAAGACCAGTAAAAAATCGGATCTGCGTCACAATCTCCGTTTGCATTTGGAACGGTCCCAGCTTCAGACGTGTTTGTTACTGTAATTGGAAAACCTGTAATACATATTTCTTCTAATAAATCAAAACTAGCTAGTGGCGATTCGCTTGTAGTTACTTGTCCGGCAGATCCAGAACCGTTTATTGAATATGCGTCACAAGTAGCCTCACCAGTCGCTTGGCTCATGCCCTTATTGTATAAATTCATAACTATATAGAACTCTTGATTTAATGCTAGGCAGGATGCATCATTAAAAACATGAGATACAGGGTTATCGTTTGAGTATCTATTCATTATATCAGCATGAGTGTACAATTCAGGTGCTGTCTCGTCCCCCCAGTCAAATGAATAATAGGAGGCCATTGAATTTGTTAGTAAACCTGTATTGGCAATGTTTACACTAAAAATTACAGCTTCACCAGTACATACAAGATCAGATGAAGCATTACCAAAGTTAGTAAGTCCAGAATGAAAAATAAAAGCAAAACTATAAAAAGAAGCATTCTGTAAACTATCGGTCTCTTGAACTTCAAAATTATATGTGCCTATTGGCAAGCCGTCTGGGATTTCATAAATCAATCCAGAAATAGGTGTCATCGTAGTGACAGCGCCTGAGTCAATATTAATTCTTTTTAGAATAATTGAATTTGTAGATAATGATGGGGTTACGTTGATGTATTTCACAGAACCTAATGCGGTGGTGGAATTATAAGCCTCTTTCGGGAAACCAATACTTGGGTTAATATTATTATCTGCAAGACAATTGAAGGAGCTTGTGTTACTTAACAATGTTGAAGTAAGAGATGGGACTAAGGATGAAACAGAGTTGTTTACACTAAAAAAGTCAGTTGTTTGAGATATTTCTTCAGATTCTGAATTAGTAGTTGTAGAACGAACTCTTAATTTATATTGACCACTTAATATGCCTTCAGGTAAAACACCATTTATTAGAGTAGTATAAAAATCTGTGACAGTAGATAAAACAACTGCGTTTGTAAAACCACCCCCTTCTTCAGAAAGTTCTAGATAAAAAGAATTTTCAATTGTAAAAACTCCTGTAGGGTTCATATGAACAGACACTCCCGAGCCGGGAGTTAGGGTTTCAGATGAATTAAAACTAACTACATTAATACTCTGCGCAAGAGAAAGTGTAGTGAATAGTAGAAACAAAAAAATGGATGAAATTATCTTACTCATGACGTTAAACAAATGCTAGGTTAAAACTTATAATAATTAGTATGTAAAACCCGTGATTAACACATGTTTTTT
>TARA_B110000208_G_scaffold42971_1_pt1 | contig 10868 bp, 9 predicted proteins | sample TARA_B110000208 | Tara Oceans TARA_B110000208 (sample SAMEA4397426) | marine metagenome | biome: Polar Biome; feature: [SRF] surface water layer (ENVO:00010504); material: water (ENVO:00002006), including particulate matter (ENVO:01000060) such as... | depth 5 m
TTATCCTGTAGACCTTAATAAGTGTTTTGTTATGATTTTTTGGACATCTATTGAAAGAAGAGAATTCTTTCATTTGGATGGATACGGCAACGGGTGGTATTTTAATTATTCACCAACTTGGGGGCATATTTACACGGATATCAAGAAGAAATTTCACAAAATTTATTCTAGATTTGTTTTTTTTGAGAAATTTGATACAACAAAAACTTTTAATTATATATATTCTTTAAATGCTCTATTATCATATAAAGGCGTAGATTTTGTACAAGGTTATTCATTATTTAAGGATGAGATATCCAACTTAGTAACCGAGCATAATCTGCCAAATTTTATATCTTACAAGCAAGACGACTCTATTCATACTATTGCGGCTAATGCCGCTGGTTTGAATGGCAGGACTCCTTGTCCTAATTCTTACCAGTATGAAGGTAGTCATCCTACAGAATTAGGCCATGTTCTAATTGCAGATAGATACGAAGAACTTCTCAAACAAATATATAAAAATGATTGACACTTTACAATAATTAAGTTATAATAAATTGAAAGAGAGAACAATGACTAAACATTTAATACTAACATTATCAGATCCTACAGATTATACAAACACCTTAGACTTAAAAATTTTAGTTAATAGCACTTCCATTTCAGATCATTGGTTCAAAGAAGTCTGTAAATGCTTAGAAAATAAGCTGTACATTGAAAAAAACTTTTGCTGGTTAGGTTGGCCTGATCCTAATCGCAATGTAGAATATCTTAAATTACAATTACAACATTGTGTTGATACAATTAATGATTTTGCTGCCAAAAGTAATATATGGCAAGGATATAAAATAGAAGAACAATGGACCGATATTGGTAGCCATGATGCGTTAAATAAACTTCATCATCACTTTGAAATATTAATGGGCCAAGTTTGGGACGTTAGTGAATATATGAAAACTGCTGATGATCCTACCAAATATCAAATACGTCAATTAAACAATCTTGTGCATGAGTTACAAAGTAGACAAGGTGCTGAAGGATGTCCTATAGAGCATTGTCATCCTAATACTATTGTAAGTTATTTAAATGTAACTAGAGAACTTTTTAAAGATCAGTATTATGATTACTTTAGTCATCGTAGAGAATTTGGCGAAGTATATCTTCATTATTCCCAAACAGGAAAAACTCCTGTAGAAGCTTACTCTGATAACGACGATGATGTATTTGATAATAATATTAATGCACTACGCTACCTATCAGGCGAATACAATATCTGGTGGGGCGATCCCATGACAGATGAACAGGTACTTGATTTTAAAAATGAAGTTAGACAATATTTAAACGATAGAAATTTAATTGTAGAAGAAGGGCCGGAATTTAATTATTATGTAGATAGTCAAGGAAACAAGCAAGGCATAGGTTATGTACCTGTAGCTAAAATACAAAATCCGTTCGATACAGTCCAGGACTTAAAGAAAATAGTCCTTAATAACTTAAATATTCATAAGTTATCTGCTTACGAAAATAATAAATTAGTTGCTAGTAATGTTTGGAACTATTCTTGGGCAGATGATACATACGATGAACAGCAAATAGAAATTTTAAAAGATCATTTTCCGAGGTAATATGCCAGATTATAATAACGATTATCATAAACTTGTTGATGAAGTAAAAACAACACTTAATAAAACTGGCTGTGGATTTTGTCTAGCCAAATGGTATCATGTAAGTATGCATTTGCACACAGGACAAAATCACAGTTGTTATCATCCTCATGTACACAAAATTCCTCTAGAAGAAATAAAAGAAGATGTAAATGCACTTCATAATACTAAGTGGAAAAAAGAACAACGTAAAACTATGCTAGAAGGCGACCGCCCCGCGGAATGTAGCTATTGTTGGGATATTGAAGATTTACCCGGAGATAACATTTCTGATAGGCATTTGCGCAGTAGCGAACATTGGGCATTGCCTAAAATGCAAGAAGCAATTGATACTCCGTGGGATGCAAACGTTTATCCTACATATCTAGAAGTAAATTTTGGGCACGAATGTCAACTTAAATGTAGTTATTGTGCTCCTATGGCAAGCTCTAGTTGGTTCAATGAAGGCAAGAAGTTTGGCGACTGGCCACTTGAAAATAATCAAAATAAAGGTCAATACAGTGTAAAGTCATTAAGCGAACCTGGAGCACTTTATAAGAAAGAATCAGAAAATCCTTACATTGAAGCATTTTGGAAATGGTTTCCTGATGCATATCCGCATTTGCAAACACTTCGTTTTACAGGCGGCGAGCCGTTACTAAGTTCTAATGTTTTTAAAGTTATTGACTATATACGAGAAAATCCTAGGTCTGATTTAGAATTTGCAATTAACAGTAATATGAGTATTCCTCGTAGAAACTTAGACAAATTTTGTAAGCAAGTAGACGACTTGCTGAGTTCTAAAAAGATTAGGCAGGCAAATATTTTTACTAGTATTGATACCTGGGGGCCGCAAGCTGAATGGATACGTAACGGTTTAGAACTGACAAAGTATGAAGATAACTTGCATTACTTTATGCAAAATGTACATAATTCTAGTTTTAGTTTTATGGTAACATTTTGCTTACTAAGTATACCTAACTTTAATAAACTGTTGGATAAAATTTTAGAGTTTCGCAGACAATACAATGATCCAAGCAGTATGCTACAACGTATTACTTTTGATACTCCTCAAATGGTAGAACCTCCACATCTAACAGCACTTATAGCAGATGACGAGACTGTTAAAAAGTTGAGAAGTCATTTAGAATACATGGAAACACTTATTGATAACAAAGATATTAACAAGTTTAACACAACAGAATACATGAAGTTTAAGCGTGTTGTTGAGTGGGTTGAGAATAGTCGATATACTGGCGAAAAATTAGCATCTAATCGTAGAGACTTTGCACGATTTGTAGACGAGCATGATCGTAGACGTAAAACAAATTGGCATACTGCATTTCCTGAATTAAAAGAGTTTTATAACATGTGCAAGGACAGTACTAATGATTAAAGAAAAAATTGCAGTATACGGAGATAGCTTTGCAGTTCACAATAAAGACTTAAAAGGACAAAGCTGGCTGTCATATTTAGAAAAAGAGTATGATATAGATGTTTATGGTGCAGCCGCGTCTAATCTATTCTATTCATATAAAAACTTTATGGAAAACTATAAAAAATATAATAAAAATATTTTTATATTTACATCTACCGATAGAGTGTCAACGTCGAGGCATCACTTTGGCGGCCTTGTAGCCCAAAAATATTGGCTCAATAACGATAGGCCTGACTATACTGATAACGACAAACGCGATGCCCGCAGAATATACTCTTATATGTCTAGTGTATTAACTGATGATTTTGTAAAAGAGCAATACGACACTTATCATATTCTTATGACAGAAAGAATTTTAAATACAAATACAAATGTATTGCTTATACCAGCATTTCCGCAACCTGGAAATAATTTTAAAAATTATAAAACTCTTATAGATATATACGGAATGGAAAATAGATTTTGGAAACGTACACGTAACTTTCATGATTTACGCCAGTGTCATTTAACTGAAGAAAATAATAAAGTATTAGCTGATCAAATTAACCAAGAACTAATAACTGTTAACGGTCCAACAAAAATAAAGTTAGACCTAAGTATGTACGTAGAGCCAACAGATTTGGAGAAATACCGAATTGAAAAATAATAAATCGTTTTGTATATTACCGTGGATACATACACATCTCAATACTGAGGGTGATGTGTTTCCGTGCTGTGTAAGTTGGACACCTCAGCGTGAATCGAGAGTAGGTTGGTTAAAAGATAATAGTTTAGAAGAATTATTTAATAATGATTTTATGAAACAGCTTAGATTAGACATGCTGGCAGGAAAAGAACGTCCTGATGTTTGTTCTAATTGTTATGACAGAGAAGACAGCGGCTTCCAAAGTGCTAGACAGGGGTATAATCGAGATCATAAAAAGGATTTGCCGATAGTTGAAGACACTGCTGAAGATGGATATATTGAGCCCATAATAAAAAGTTGGGATATAAGATTTAGTAATCTTTGTAATATGAAATGTAGAAGTTGCGGCCCGTTGTTTAGTACTACTTGGGCACAAGAAAAGAAAGAATTTGCTAATATTAAAATACAGGCTATAGATGATAACGCTCCGGATCCTTTATTAAGACAATATGACAATGTAGAAAAAATTTATTTTGCTGGCGGCGAACCTCTAATAATGCCAGAACATTTTAATACTTTGAAAGAACTTATATCAAGAAATCGTGCTAAAAATATTGAACTTATATATAACAGTAACATGTCTAAACTAGATTATAATAAAAATGAGATATTGTCTTACTGGAAACAATTTAAGAAAGTTGTAGTAGGTGTAAGTGCCGATGCTGTTGGTCCTAGAGCAGAATATATAAGAAACGGAATTAAATGGAATACAATAGAAGCCAATCTAGCTAAACTTATGCAATTTAAACAAAAGTGTAAATCTTTTGATTTTTATTATAGTCCAACAGTTGGAGTTCTTAATATCTTCCACATAACAGATATGCATCAATATCTGTGGACTAACAATCTCATGCCAAATATTAATGCTATTAATTTTAATCTTCTTTTGTACCCTAAACATTATGAATTTAAAATACTTCCAGATAACATTAAGAAAATTATTATCGAAAAAATTAAATGTCACGAAAATTGGTTGAAAGAAAATGATGCAACAGTTGATACTATTAACAATTACATTAATTTAAGAAATAATCTGCTGCAAGATGTCGGTACAGTTGAATTAGAAAACTTTTTTAGAATTACTAAACAATTAGATTCTATTAGAAAAGAATCGTTTGTTGATGTTTTCCCAGAATATGCTGAAATGTATTTGTCTCAGAATGTAGAACAAAGGAATAATAATGGAAAATAACACTTTTTGTGTAATGCCTTGGTTGCATTTACATGCTTGGCCAAACGGTGAAGCATATCTTTGTTGTATAGGAGATACAGGAAATCCGGAATCAGTAGTTGGAGATATTTCAAAAGATAGTATTGCTGATATTATGAATAATGATAAAATGAAATCAATTCGCAAAGATATGTTGGCCGGTAAAAAAATACCGAACTGCAAAAATTGCTATAAGGTCGACGATATCAAAGGATACAGTTGGAGAAAAGGATTTAACGAGCAGTTCGAAGATGTTATTCCTAGCATATTAGAGAACACTGCCGAAGATGGCACAATTGACCCTAAATTATTATATGTAGATTTTAGATTTAGTAATCTGTGTAATCTAGAGTGCAGAACCTGCGGCGGTGAACTTAGTAGTAGCATTGCAAACACAGAAGGTAGAGAATTCTCCGGCAACTATATAGAAAAACTAAAGGATAAAGGAGTCTATAGTAAAGGAAACATAATAGCATTCAGCAAGGCAAATGAACAGTTTACAGACGATTTAAAACAATACCTACCTGATACTAGATGTTTTTATTTTGCAGGCGGCGAGCCATTAATGCAAAAAGAACACTTTGAAGTTTTATCCTATATACATGACAATAAATGGTTTGATAAAGAACTTAGATATAGTACAAATTTATCTAACCTTATGTATAAGAAAACAGACTTAGTTGAATTATGGAAAGACTTTGATAACGTATGGATTATGTGCAGCATAGATCATGTAGGGGAAAAATTAGAGCATATAAGACAAAATGTTAATAGTGAAAGACTGTGGAAAAATTTTGATAGGTTAGTAGACACCCACTTCAAGTTATCTATTACCTTTGTTGTAAGCATATATAACATATATTATTTAGACGAATTTTATCAATATTTAAATGATAATAATTATTTAGAAAGATTGCATTCTTTAGAAATGTTGTATGTATTTGGAGAGGCTGAAACTCCTGCACTATTGCCAGACTTTGCTAAAGAGCAATTAATTAAAAAGCTAACAACAGATTTAGACAGTGAATTATATAAAGAATTGTTTAAACTATTTCCGGGTTTAAAGGAATCTATGCTTGGTTTAGAAGAATTTATCAACGGAACTAGTTCTTTTACATTCGAACAATTTATTGAAAGAACAGAACAATTTGATAAGGTATATAAAAAATCAACAAAGGACACAATTCCTTGGTTAGGAGAAATAATTGACCACTATAAAACTTAATTTTGACAAAGACTATATGATTCTAGATATAGTAGACAGCGTTGTAGCTGATATTTGGCTTGATATTATAGGTCACAAGACACAAAATAATATGCAATTAAGATCAGTATCATATCCACACTATATTTCTCCACAAGGAAATGAAGAATATATTTTACAAACTTGGAATTCTATAAAACAAAATATAAGCACTATCGAAAAAGAATTTAATGTTAAGTGGCCTGAACAAGTACCAGACAAATTTACTTTTGATCAACAACTTTTAAATAGATATCATAGATATTTTGCACAATCAACTATGTTTTATAATAGATGGCAAGTTAATTTTGATGACGGTTTTGCTGAAATTCCCGATAATATGAAAGATAGATTTTTAACTCTTTTAGAAGAAATGAATTGTTACATTCATGTTTTAGAAAGTTTCCTCAAGGATGAAGTAACTGAAAAGTATCTAGATAAAATTCAAAAACTTCATCTAAGTTTTGACGACAAGACTTGGATTAATATTCCTAAATATACGCCTCATACTGCTGATGAAAATTTAAATGTATGTTTAGCAATGGAAGTACACGGAAAAAATTACTTACAGGCTTTTATAGATAATGATGATCCGTCTCAACTGGATATTCATGGACAACGAGGTTTATTTGGTTGTTTAGATATATACACTGATAATTCAGCGTTTGAAATTTTAAAAAGTAAAGATTTCCACGAATGGTTAGGTTGTAGTCAGATAAAAGATTATGGATTGATACAATTAGGCAAAGTAATTGATTCTTCAGATCAATTAACTAATTTTAGTAAAAAAATGTATAATCCAATAAATGTGGAGTTTCTATTTCAATGAGTTTAAAATGTATTAATGCTACTAACGGATTTCGAGTATACAATGACGGTACAGCAATGCTTTGTTGTATGAGTAAAGAAAAATTAACTAATAAAGATGGGGTTATTAGTTCTATCACAAATACTACACTAGCCGAACTTAGACAAGGTCCCAAAGCACAAGAAATAATTAATGCATTAGAAGCAAATGAATACCACTCAAACTGTGAAAGATGTTGGGCAGAAGAAGCCGCTGGAGTAAAAAGCAAAAGAATAAGAGACAATGAAGAATTGTCTGAGATAGAAACTACTGATTTAAAGGTGATCGAATTAAATTTAGGCACTACTTGTAATTTAAAGTGTAGAATTTGTGGCCCTTGGAGTAGTAGCCAGTGGAATAAAGAATATTTGCAAATAGATCAATGGAAAGGAACACCCGAAGACTATAAAAAATGGTTACATGATTTAAATCATAGTTATGATGATGGTAGTTTATTTTGGGATGAGCTTAAAAAACATATATCTACATTAGAAAAAATAGAAATGTATGGAGGCGAACCTTTTTTAGTAAAAAAACAATGGGAAATATTGCAGTATTCTATTGATAAAGGATATTGTAAAAATCAATCATTAAGTTTTAATACTAACGGAACATATTTTGAATGGGAAAAAGTTAACATTATGAGAGAATTTAAAAATGTTAATCTTAGTTTTTCCATAGATGGAATCGATAAAAGATTTGAATACCAACGTCATCCAGCTAAATGGAATAATGTTTTAGACAATTTAAAAAAATATCGATATGTAGCTAACAAATATGACTGGGAATTGAGTGTATGCATAACAGTAAACAACTACAATGTATTTTATCTAATTGAAACATTAGAATTTTTCCAAGATTTTAATATCGGAATATATTTAAATTTCTTACATGATCCGAGTAGGTATGCTGTAAGTAATTTACATGAATCTATAAAGAGTCATTTATCTAAGAAATACACAGAACACAAAGGATCAACGTTAATTAACTTTTGGTTAAATAAAGCAGTAGAATATATGAATCTAAAAAAATGTTCTCCATCAGAATGGAATGCGTTTCTGCACTTTACAAAAAAATTAGACACTATCAGAGGCGAGAATTTTATAGACGTCTTTCCTGAATTAAACGAGTTTATGAAAAATGAAAAATTGGAATAAAAATAATCTAAGATATTTGCATATCGAATTAAGTAACCATTGTAATGCAGCATGTCCGATGTGTCCTCGTTATGTTTATCATACACGAACAATCGATCCATCTTTAACATTGACACAAATTACTTTAGATGACTTTAAACGCTATTTTCCAAAAGATTTATTAGTAGGTATATATAGAATTACTTTTTGTGGTACACATGGAGATTCAATGACTGCGAAAGATATAATTCCTATTATTGAATATATTCATGAATGTAATATAAAAATACAAATATGTATTAATACTAATGGAGGATTGCGTAGCGAACAGTTTTGGTCCTCATTAGGTACCTTACTTAAAGACAAAGATCATGCCGTTACATTTAGTATAGACGGCCTAGAAGATACAAATCATCTCTATCGTAGAAACGTTGTTTGGAATACATTGATTAGAAATGTTAAGGCATTCATTGCTTCAGGCGGAATAGCCTACTGGGACTATCTTATATTTCAACATAACGAATCTCAAATAAATGATGCTATTGAACTTAGTAAAACTCTAGGATTTGAAAGATTTTTTTCTAAAAGAGCTTTGGGATTCTCTTCGACTACAGACGGAACATATAAGGCTTCTCCAGTTTATGATAAAAATGGAAATTTTGAATATTTTTTATCTCCTCCTGATAATAAAGAATATCTTAATCAAGGCGATGAACGCATAGAAGATTTTAAATTTGATAAAATTGATCCTAAATGGCACATTGAATATAGAAACAATCTAAAATTGGATAATTTAGACAACAAGTATAATCAACATTTAACCAACAAAATTAATTGTAAATTTTTAAATAGAGACACTATAAATAATTTTACTGAATTATATGTTAATGCAAACGGTGCTGTTATTCCATGCTGCTTTATGGGATCTGCAATAACTGGCTCATATGGCGAAGAACAAGAGTTACAAGTAAGAACAATAATCGACAATAACAAAGATATGTTAAATTTAAATAATTATTCTCTATTTGATATTTTAGAAAGCAAAATATTAGATAAACTTTTTATTGAAAAGTGGAAATTAAGTTCTTTTAATGAAGGTAAGCCTGTATTTTGTTCTTTGACTTGTGGAGAAAATAATACTATAGATAGGATCTTTATAAAAGATGATTTATAATAGTAACCTTTTTTCTTTAAATACTTCATTAACCGTTAAACAATCCCTTGATAAAACTGCTAGTGTTTTTTCTATTGAAAATTATTGTAAAGAACTAGGCATTTCGTCTGTAACTGGGAGCGTAAACAAAGCAAAAATTTTTCCTATAAACATAATGTATTTTACAAACTTTGTAGAATTTTTCTCCCCTAAGGATTTTATTACTCCTGAAATAAAAAATAGAATTAACAGTAAAAAAGCAAAATTAGTATTAAATCATTCTCATGAATCTACTCATTTATATTCAAACCCGCATTATAAAAAATACTGGAATAATCTACTAAACAAAATTATATCATACGGGATTGATTTAGAACAGGTAGTCTTTGTATCGGGAGATACTGCTATAGAAGATACCTTTAAGAAAAATAATAACAATTTTAATGTTTTGGGAATAGATAGTTTTGAATTTATATATTATTATTGGGGAGATCATAATATAGATACGGTTAAAAAATATAATCTTACGAAAAAACTTGATTTTTTATTTTTAAATTCTGTACCTAGAGAACATAGATGTGTATTAAAATACATCTTAAACAAAAATAATTTTTTAAATCAATCAACGCATAGTTGGTTAATAGGATCTAGAAAACCTCAATTTAACGACATTGATCGTTTTATTAGAGAATCTAATTTAAATATAGATGCGTCTGAAGTTTACAATTTATGTAAATTAGAAATTAAGATAGATTGTAACGCAGAAGATCTACGTGGACAAGGTAAACAAAATAAAATCTCAAATGAATGGTTAAAGAATACTAATTTTAGTTTAATAACAGAAACTACTTATGGTCCCGAAGTATTATTTGTAACTGAAAAAACATACAAAACCTTCTTATATGGTCATCCGTTTATGATTTACGGAAATACAAACATTCTAACATATTTAAAAAATGTTGGTTATGAAACGTTTCCTGAACTATTTGACGAAACATACGATAACATTTCAGAAAATTATAAAATTAAAAAAATAATACAAAATATAGAAACATATAAAGATAGAGCAGCAGGCAAAGAAAAAATAATACTAGAAAAATTAGCACATAACAGAAATTTATTTTTAACACAGCCTTGTCGAACAAAAACACGAGAAAAATTATTAACGCTATTCAATTAACACGGAAAAAATAAATGAAAATAGGATTTTTAGGTCTTGGCAAGCTAGGACAGCCGTGTGCAGAAGCAATGGCTAGTAAAGGACATCAAGTTACTGGCTATGATGTAGTAGAACGTATCAGTAATTTAATTAGTATACAGAGTACTATAGATGACACTGTAAAAGACAGAGACATTGTATTTGTTGCAGTGCCTACTCCACACGATCCAGACTATGATGGTAGAGCACCAACAGCACATTTAAATCCGAAAGACTTTAATTACGATATTGTAAAGGATATACTAGTAGAAGCAAACAAGCATATGACACAAGATCAATTACTTGTGCTTATTAGTACAGTATTGCCCGGCA
>TARA_B110000208_G_scaffold85881_1_pt1 | contig 10859 bp, 5 predicted proteins | sample TARA_B110000208 | Tara Oceans TARA_B110000208 (sample SAMEA4397426) | marine metagenome | biome: Polar Biome; feature: [SRF] surface water layer (ENVO:00010504); material: water (ENVO:00002006), including particulate matter (ENVO:01000060) such as... | depth 5 m
GTGGGTTAATTTTTACTCGTGCACATACGCGCAATTGACGTCCACGCCGAATTCGAATGCCGTGGTGTTCATCAATGAGGTGCCGGCCTCGGGGGCGCCTACGAGTGTGCCAACGAATGTTGGCGATTGCGACCTCAACACCCAGTTTAAAGTGACGATCCACATCCTTGGCTTCGGTACTGAAATCTCGTGGGACTTTGGCTCTCAAAGTGGGTGTGAATCAACGGGACCAGGGACTTATGGGGACAACCAGGTGTACTCGCAGTGCTGTCCCATCCATGCGAGTTACACCACGCTGAACTGCCACGATAGCTACGGCGACGGTTGGCACGGTGCCTATATCACTATTAATGATGGAACCGTTCAATACTGCGTTGATTTCTCAAACGGTTTCTCCATGACGGCACAAACTGGGCCAACGTCTGCACCGACGCTGAGTCCAACGCCAATTCCAACGACTGCAATGCCGACCGCGGTTCCGACAACGTCGCTTCCAACGGCCGCTCCGACTACGGCATCGACGTCTGTCCCGACGAGTGTGCCAACGTCGACTCCGACGAGCGTGCCGACTTCGGCGCCAACGCCCGTCCCAACGTCTACGCCGTCGGCGTCGCCAACTGTGCGACCAACGACGAGGTCTCCTACCCCGGGGCCCACGATTTCGGCGAATTCGATGGCCAGCACTGTGACGCTGAAGACGGCCGTCGAGCTCGCTTCGGCTGCCGACAGCGTAGGCCTCAGCTCCGCGGGCGCCGCAGTCACCATCGACGTTTCGGCATCGACTGGGAGCGCATTCAATGCTGCCGTCGGTGTGTCATTTCCCGCCGCCACTGTGCCGCCAGTCATCGACGATTCGTTTCGATTCGACCTCCAAGCATTCCTCGCTCTCGTGACTGGCTCTCGCCCGGACCAAATTTTCGTCGGCCCAATCTCTGTGACGCCGTCTGGACAAACGCAACGCAGGCGGCTTCAAGGCGGCTACGCCGTGACGGCCGAAGTCTCGGTGGGCACTGCCGTTTCGACTGGCGACGGTTGCCTTGCAGGGTACACGTGCGGCGCCGTCGGCACAGTTATGGAGCCATGCGTTGACCCGAATGGCTACTGCCCCGCGGGAACGTTCTCGCAGCAACCGATTCCGACCGGTTTCGTCCGTTTGAACGCGTCGCACGTTGAGCCAGCGCCTCTCGGCTCTTACGCGGTGAACGGCGTCGTGTTTATGTGCGCCGCCGGGAGGTACGCGCCCATCACCGGCATGGATGCTTGCCTGCTGTGCGAGCCCGGGACGAAGGTGAGCACGACTGGTAGTGCGGCGTGCTTGCTCTGTCCGCCGGGCTACGAGTGCCCGACTGCTGGCATGATGCATGCGACTACGTGCTCGCAGACCACCTACGCGCCTCACGGTGGAATGCGTGCGTGCGCTGTGGTTCCTCCAGGCTTCAACCGCACGAGTGCGTCGCACATTGAGATCGTGGCTCCGGGTGCTTATGCTCTTCAAGGTGTCGCTGATAAGTGCGCCTCGGGCTCGTACGCTCCCGCCGCTGGCATGAGTGCGTGCCTGCCATGCGAGCCTGGAACGAACGCAAGCATGGTTGGCGGTGCGTCTTGTTCGGACTGCCCGCCAGGCCACGAGTGCCCGCTGCTCGGTACGGAAGCCGCTCAGCCGTGCGCGCCGGGCACGTATGCCCCTATTGCAGGAATGCGTCAGTGTGCGAATTGCCCAATTGGGTCGCACGCGAGCACAGCGGGGCATGTTGAATGCGTCTCGTGCCCGAAGGGCCACCGGTGCCCTACCATAGGGTTGCATCATGGTGAACCGTGCCCAATGGGTCAATACGCTCCGGTCTTTGGCATGGGAGCTTGCCTGAACTGCGAGCCCGGAACGCACACGAACTCTACAAGCACCGTGACCTGCACGCTGTGCCAGAAGGGGAAGCAGTGCCCGGAGGTGGGCATGGTGACTGGCGATCCTTGTGCGCCTGGCAAGTTTGGTTCGAGCAAAGGGCTGCGCGCGTGCACGCCATGTCCACCTGCAACGTACGCGGATCAGCATGGAACGATTACTTGCTTAATATGCCCGGAGACGAAAGCGTGTGGTGCTCAGACCATCGTGCCTACTTCTTGCACTGAGGGTGCTGACGGGCAGAACACCCCACCGGGCTCGGCCACGTGCAACCTCCGCGCTGAACAAACGAATGCACCGACGGCGAGTCCAACGACAACTCCGACGGCTGCACCTACCACGTCGATGCCAACGGCGGAACCGACCTCCGCGCCGACCACCACGCCGACGACTGTGCCGACCGCGGCGCCGTCCGATGCTCCGACCGCGGGTCCGACAACGTCGCTTCCAACGGCCGCTCCGACTACGGCACCGACGTCTGTCCCGACGAGTGTGCCGACGTCGACTCCAACGAGCGTGCCGACTTCGGCACCAACGTCCGTCCCAACGTCTACGCCGACGTCCGCTCCTACGACGTCTGAGCCCACGTCTGTGCCAACGGCCGCGCCGTCAACTACGCCCACGTCTGTGCCCACGTCAACGCCCACGTCAGCCCCGACATCGGCCCCAACGGATGCGCCGACGGATGTGGGCGCCTCGAGTTTCCCCACCACTGCGCCGACATCTCCGACGTCAGCACCTACCAGTGCGCCGACCTCGGTCCCGACGACGGCTCCGACGACGCCGCTTCCAACGGCGGCTCCGACTTCAGCACCGTCTTCAGTGCCGACGGCTGCGCCGACATCCGTTCCAACGTCTGTACCGACTTCGGTGCCAACGTCCGTCCCGACATCGACGCCAACGGCTGCGCCTTCAAGTGTCCCTACGTCTTCCCCGACATCTGTGCCGACGTCAGTGCCGACGGCTGCGCCGACATCGGTTCCAACGTCTGTGCCGACTTCGATACCGACGTCGACCCCTACGTCGACGCCAACATCGGTTCCAACGTCCACCCCGACGACTGCCCCGACTTGCAACGCGTGCGACTGCCACTTCCACACTGGCCCTTGCGTCAGCGCGGTTTCAGGGTGCGAAGACACCTACCTCGAGGCTGGCGCGGACATCATTTACAAATTTTCGACCGAGGTGAATGTGATTGATGAGCATATTTACGGAACGCTCGGTGACACTTCGCACGTTGATTACGTCAATGCGGATGGCAGCCGCAGCCATGGTGGCTCGGACTCAGCAGGCCCCGCTGGCACGCGGACAGTGGAGACATTAGCGACGCACATGTGCTTGGTGGAAGGTGGGCAAATTCTGACGGCGAGCGGCAAGCGATTTCAAACCGGCGAGATGAGTACAGCGGTCAAGCTCGTGTATATCCAGTGGGTCGACGCAACGAAGTCGTGGACGCCTCTTCAAGTCAATAAAGTTGACTACGAAAAAGAGGTGACGGCCACTATTATTGATGATACAACGTTCACATTTGTTTCTCCGTGCGCGGATGATGAGAAAGTGTGGAAGAGTTGCTGGACTCCAGCGACAGCGACTGCGGCAGCTAAGCCAATTTGCGGATGGCGCGTCGTTGTCTCGAGCACAACTGCGAGCAAAAATGTTGGCGACGTGATAAGCGCTGCAAGTAAGAGCAGCTTCGCAACCCCATTAGTTGCGTACCGAACCGACTATTCGTACAATTATCAGGGTTTCGCGTGGAGCGCTCCTGGCTCAGCGCGAGGCACGTGCGATCCGTTGTCGTCGAGCGGTCGAGCAAACTGCCCCACTTACGCTTGCTACCTGCCGCCAACGGTGACTGGTATGACTCCGGACAATTTGTCGCCGGACGGTACGATGGTGATCATTGGGAATAATTTCGGCGCGAGAAACCCAAATTGCGGATTAGTCGTACCCTACTTCGCGATCCATGTGCTTGCAATGTCCTGCTCCACCTCCTGCTCCACCGTCAGCGAGTGTGCGAGCTGCCTCACCAAGTGTGAGAAAGATGCATGCGTCAATAAAGTGATTGAGTGGAGTAATACTCGAATTGAGTTCAAACTTGCCTCCGACATTCCATCGGGGCGCAAGGAAGTGAAGCTTGCACTTGGTGGTGTGGCGAACTGCGCGGACCCGCCGCAAGCTCCCAACAACAAGCAATGCAAAAACAGTGGTGTCGTCGTGTACGCCACGAAGCAGCTGACGTCGGTCGTGTTTACGAAGGAGATCACGGTTCAAGATCAAGGAAAGGTGCCGCGTTTATTCAAGTTTGTATCAGGCACCACGACGGCGGCTACGCTGAGCTGGACCACCCCAGAAAGCGGAATGCCGGAGCATTACTTGCTGAAGTGGTCTGCGGTTCCGAATGATAAGCAGTTCGCGCACGCCAGCGTTGTGGAGTTAGAAATCGTGGGGAGCATTACTTCCGCGACAATCGGAGGTGGTGCGCTGGGCCACACCGTCGTATCAGGAAACGCCGCGACGGCTCTCGTCATTGGCAAAACGTACCGTGTCCAAGTGAGTGCAAGGAAGAATGGGTTGATCGGCACGGCAACGGACATTTACGTGCAGCACAGTGTGCTACCTGATGCGGTGACGTGGCCGTTGGGCGCGAACGGTGAAGCGAAACCGCTCACATTTGTATCATACGCGAACGGTGAGGTTCGCGCCGTAGCAAGCTTCAAGTGCCCGCAATGGAACGGAGGCTCGCCGGATGCGTACAAGATTCGCTGGTTTAACGTCGAAAACGCGACGGGTACAATTGGTACGAAGGTCGTCGCCGCCGACCTCAAAATCCAACCAGGGCAGATTCAGGCGGAGCTCATTTCGAACTTAAAACCGCGAGTGCAATACAACTTCACCATCGTCGCGACGAGTAAAGCAGTCCGGGGCGAGGTGTCGAGGTGGTACTCTGGGATTTATGCACCACTCGACAGGGATGAACCGCCTCTTGACGACAAGCCTTGGGACCAAGCGTTAGGGCTGGAAGCCGAACAGAGCTTCGTTGCCCCATGGCACGTCACTGAGCCCCACGTGCCGAACTGGGACGTTCTTATGTACCTCGACACGGCCGAGCCGAAAGAAGAACCTTTCCTTCCGGAGAGCGAACAGCATGGTTTTGGGTACCTCGGAAATGGGACTGGCTATGACGTGACGCTCAAATGGAGCGCGCCGGCCATTGACGGCAATGCGCCCATCAATGACTACAAAATGGAGTGGCTTACGTACAATCAATCGTCCTTGCCTTACACATACAACATTTCCTACGCGACGCACTTCGTGGAGTACCTCACGCAAAATGATGCGAACTTGATGGGAGTCATGGAGCAGTTGGACGCGACGAACGCAACCGTCAACGTCACTGCCGCGATCACCGATTGGTTCAATCCGGAGCACGTCTCCTTTTCCATGAAGCCTTTCAAAGGTTCGGCGATGACCAAATCGGTTGTCACGAGTAAGTCCATGTCGGCGGCAATGTTAGATTACGCTGGCGTCGAACGGATCGCGAAGTTTGGACTGCCGCTGTGCTTCAGCCTCCGCGCTCAGAATGATATTGGACTGAGCGTCGCAACACCGTTGCGGTGCACGTGCGGTGCAGGATATTATCTTGCGGATCCCATCAAGCACATCTGCAGGCCATGCACTCCGAATTGCGACTATTGTGAGCCGCCGCTTGCGGGGGGGCTTAGCAAGAAACCGCGATGCAAGATCTGCAAATTGTCCATGGCGGTGCGCAAGTATTCTTCTACGGGTGACGAAGTTTGCGTTGCGCAGGCACCAGGCGAGACCTCGAATGGCGCAGCGGCGTGTGGAGATGGTCAGCTTTATATGTTGCGGAATCCCCTTCAACCAGGCCAAGGTTTCTACTGCGTCCCCGCAGGGCTGGCCAACCCGAACTGCACGAAGGGTGAGCGAATTGCGAGTGTGACCGAGTGCGTGTCGTGCACACTCGGGAAATATTCGAACCAAATGGGGACTGGATCGAAGATGACGTGTGATAATTGCGGTCTTGGAAAGTTCACGAAAGAAATCAAGACAACATTTGCGTGCAACAACTGCCAGAAAGGATCATTCACTTCGATTACGGGGTCGTCTTTCTGTGATCAGTGCGGACCTGGGAAATTCAGCGCAAGCGAAGGACTCTCGACGAATGATTGCACGTTCTGTCCCGTGGGTAAGGCGACGAATATTAGCGGTGCGGAAGGCTGTAACGATTGCCCTTCTGGTTACATCACCCCCCGTACTGGCATGCCTCTCTGCGAAGGGTGCGAAACGGGTCGATGGGCACAGACGACGATGTCATCTGCGTGCAAGGAGTGCGATGAGGGCAAGTACAGCATTAACAAGGCAAGCATTTGCTGGGAGTGCGACACTGATCTCTTCAAGTGCGGCAAAGGAGACATGGAGATTGCGCCTGATCTCTTCAGCGGTCTCGACATGTGGTTCGATGTTACGAAGTTGCAGACCCATACGCACATGGATGGCACGCAAACCACTTTTGTGTGCCCTGGAAAAATGAAAGACCGAGTCAAGGAGTTGTCAGATGAAGAGCCGCAAAGCTGCGAAATCTGCCCGACACCGGATACCTGCACGATGTACTTCCAAACGGCATTGTACCCGTGCCTCGAAGAGAAAATACCACTAGGTGAGGGGGATGATGAAAGGGCAACTACGTGCGCAACGAATATTCCAAAGTACGACTACTCAGCCATCCTTGCCACTCCGGGTGTCGATCTCGATGGAAGTCTCATCCAAATCGAAAACGAGGTTTCATCGAATTACTTCGAGGCGTACATGTTCGAGACGTCGTGGAATGGAAACGCGAGCAAAACCACGTTCAACGTGACCAAAAATGTACTGAGGGCGCACATGGACTTGACGCTCATGAACTGTACGCACCACTCAATGGGAGTGCTGTGCGCGCTGTGTGAGGAAGGGTACACGCGCAGAGATTTTGGCTGCGAGCCATGCGCCAAAGCTCCTTCGATGCTAGGACTAACGCAAGGCCAGTGGCTCATCCTCATGGCGCTGTTCGGTGCCAGCGCGGCGATCTTCGTGATTTCGTTTGCTTGCATGCGTAAGTCGAGCCAGGATCCGAAACTCTACAAGTTTGTGCACACACTCGTCGTGCTCAAGTGGTTCGTGAAGCACAGACTCGCGCCGAAGGTTAAACGTTTGATGGAGAATAAGCGGCGTCGTGAGCACGGTGAAGAGGAGCTGTCTGACAAGGCGAAGGACTTCGATCCAACGCACGTCAAGGTTCGGATTGTCAGCGCGCGGCATCTTCTATCAACCGATGTCGACAACAAGAGCGACCCGTTCGTCAAGGTTTTTTGGCGGGCGCAGTCGGGACATGCGTGGGTCGACATGGGCAAGCACACGCGTGTCAGCGCAAATACGCTGAATCCCGAGTGGAACCAAGGCTTCACTTTCCACACAAGAACTGGTATCGATCCCGAGGTAAAGCTTGAAGTTTGGGATGACGATGGCTTCGGTGGTGGAGACGACCCGATTGGGCACGTCGTTTACGCTTTGGATGGATCTGGTCCGTCGAAAGGGTGGGAACCTCTTGAAGGCGCAGCAGGTCAGCTGCAAGCCAACGTCGGGTGCTTTCCTTTCACTGATCCTCCGCAACTGCCTTGCTTCGAGACCAAATTGGCCACCTGCCACATTATAAGCGGGAGCAAGATGCCGCGCGGTGGTACCTTTGTCAAGCTCCTCACGCGTCCCGACGTGTCGTGTGCGTGGACGGACACTGCGTCGCGTACTGGCAGCGCAAAGCTGGTGGACACCACCGCGACGTGGGATGGGAGTTTCACTTTCACGGCCGTTATCGGTGCGAAGACCACCGTTCGTCTAGTTGTGTGCTCCTCCGCTGACGAGAGTGTACTTGGGCGCGTCGATCTCACGCTCGTTGATGAGCCGATGACGGGTTTCCACACCGTGGTGGGGATCTCAAGCGAAGCCATCGAGCGCTACAACCTCGATCCATCCAACCTTCCTGTGCTGCGGGCCTCGGCTGGCCTCGGCTCCTTTGTTGCCCCGACACTCGCGGAGGATAACGAATCTATGCGTGCAGCTGCTGCTGCCGCTGACGAGTTGGCCGCGCTGAACGTTGCTCTTGCGGGAGGCGTTAAGCTTCCAGGTAGCCACTCTTCGGAAACGAGACGGCGGTTCACGAGGGGAGTGCAAAGTGTGGCGCTGGTTGCTGGTGCTGCATTTGCCATATCCGGTGACCGCGCGGGCGGTGTTGCATCGTCTGCTCTTGAACAGCCGGACACGTTCATTGGAGATTCGCTCAGTTCCGTCCTCGCTGCCAACTTCGAAGGGCAGATGGCACAGCAAGGCGGCGAGGCAGACATTGGGGACATCGAAGGCGAGAACGAAGCACTATCTGCCATCTTCGGTGAAGGAGCTGGAAACACCTCTGACATCACGGATGCAATGCGCGGGAATGCGGAAGCTTCCCAGGGGATTGTGGACGGAATGGTTGGGGGCATCGGTGACATCACGGAAAATGCGCAGGGAATTTTTGCAAGCATCACCCCTCTCATCAAGGATGGCATTGCAACGGCGAAGGAGCTCTTGGGTGTGCTCAAAGCAATTTATGACCCAATCATGAGTCAGTGGAAAGTGCTGCTCGGGAACTTACAGATTCTGGGTTCAATGCAAGTTTGCTTGGGCAGCGTTCCGTGGCCAGAAAGTTACCTCAACTTGCTCGATAGCCTTTCTGTTCTCAAATTTGACGTTTTCGTACCGATCAAGTTTGCCGCGCCCTGCATTGACATCACGTTCTACGACGGCGTAGTCGCCTTCCTCCTCGTCCCTCTCTTTGCGGTTGCGGGAATGATCGCTGCTATCATTTTCCTCGGCTTCTTCAACCTCTTCATGATCTTTTGCTGCAAACCATGCCAAACGCGCCCGGGCTGCCGCCAGCGGCGCGAGAAGTGCGCTTACAAGGCGTGCTGCATCGACGAAGACGCACTGAAGGGCACTCGCCCGGACGTATTGACTGGAAAGCGAGGGAGACTGCAGAAGAAGCAGAAACATTCTTGGAAATCGGCGAACGGAAAGCTGCGGAACGCTGAGAAATTGTGCCCGATGTGCTGCAAGAAAGACCTGGACTGGTCCGATCTTCCACCGATGTCGTGCCACCGAGGTGAAGTGTGGCTCTGCCCACTGAAGTTCGAGTACATGTTCGTGTTTGAGAAGCTCTTGATCACGATCACCCTGCTGCTCTACCCTGGGCTGTGCAACAAGTGCTTCTTGCTGTTGCAGTGTCAGGAGATCTCTGGTGTCAAGTACTTGACATCGGACTATTCTCAAGTGTGCGACGGACCTGACGGACCCGACCCGCAGTACACGATCTACAAATACTTGGCGTTCGCCGGCATCGTGGTCTACATTGCGGGGCTGCCACTCCTGATCCTGACGCGCCTCCTCACGTTCCGTTGCTTTTCTGGCGCGCGTGACGCCGCTGGGAACCGCTTGTCGCTCCTGCAACGGCCCTCCACCTCCATGTTCTTGAAGGATCCATACTCCGACGAGATTGACGCCCGTGAAATCATTATCGCGAAGAATCAAATCATCAAGCAGCAAAGCATTGAGATGCGGTACGGCAGCCTCTACGATTCGTACGAAGATGAGTACTGGTTTTTCGAAATCATTACGATTTTGCGGAAGCTCATGCTTACGGGGGTGATCGTTCTGCTCTCGCAGATCTCAGAGCTCGTGCAGCTTCTCACTGCGATCCTCGTATGCGTCATCTATCTTGTGTGCGTCACATCGTTCCAACCGTTCATCGATCCGCGCGACGACCGGCTCGCCGTGGCCGAGGCGCTGCAGATGCTTCTCACGATGATTATTGCGATGGCGCTGTCGCTTGATACGGGAGAGGACCCACAGACGACGACATTCCTGGGGTACGTCCTGATTGGCCTCACCGTCGCCGTGATCGGCCTGGCCCTCTACCAGCTTCCGCTGATGGACCTCGTGACGTACATATTTGATACCTTCTGTGGCTGCTGCAAATGCTGCGGTGATGACGAGGATGACGAGGAGGACGATACGAAGAAGAAGAAGAAGAAGAAGAAGTGCTCGTGCGGCCGCTCTGCGCCCGTCGAGCCGGAGCCGAAACTCGCCGACGCGCCGACCGAGTTCGTTCAGTTCTCCTCGATGGGACCGGACACGATTGATAAAGTGGAAGGCACCGTCGTGGAGGCGGTGGTCGTGGAGGAGGAGCTCTTCGGAGAGGTCGATGCCACTGCTGCGATGATGGACACGCTTGCCGAAGCGGAGGCGTTCCTGCTCGAAACCGCGCCGGAGGCGGTAGACCCTCCCGTCTCGTACGAAGAGGCTTCAGTCTCATCGACGGCGGAAAAGCTCGGGAGCGGCGACGAGTTTGGGCAAGGCTATGACTTGGCCTCGTCGAAGGTGGAGCGGAAGAAGTCGAAGCGCACGGCGCTGACATCCGGTCTGAAGAGCGCGAGAAAGAAGAAGCTCGAGCAGCTCTCGACGGAGGATTCGGTACGAGAAGCGCGGGAGGGCTTCCATGCTGCGCGCGCATCATCGCAGCTGCAGCTCGAGGGCGAGCAGCGCGCGAAGGAGGAGAAGACGCGGAGGCGCTTGGCGCAGCGCCGAGTGAAGCAGATGGCGAAGCTGCGCAAGCGCTTCGCTGCGCTCGACGAGGACGGCTCGGGATCAATCAGCACTGAGGAGCTTCTCACGCTGCTGCCGGAAGACATGGACGCAGACGCCGCCGCGGCGCTCGTTACGAGGTTCGACGCCGACGGCTCGGGTGAAATCGACGATGAAGAGTTTGAGGCGCTTATGAAGGTGAGCGCAGGAGAAAGCATGCGGTGTGCGTGCCCACTCGTTTGACTTCCGTTTTTTCTCACACACATGCCACACTTTTCCTTTTCTCTCT
>TARA_B110000208_G_scaffold7759_3_pt1 | contig 10844 bp, 6 predicted proteins | sample TARA_B110000208 | Tara Oceans TARA_B110000208 (sample SAMEA4397426) | marine metagenome | biome: Polar Biome; feature: [SRF] surface water layer (ENVO:00010504); material: water (ENVO:00002006), including particulate matter (ENVO:01000060) such as... | depth 5 m
AAACGCTGGATCTGCATCAATAATGCCGCCTTCACCTTGCAGTGGCTCCATAATAATGGCACATGTTTTGTTAGAAACTGCTGCTTCTAAAGCTTTAATATCGTTGTACGGTAAGTGGGTAATGCCTTCTAAAGCTGGGCCAAAGCCTTGGCTGTATTTAGGCTGCCCACCTACACTCACAGTAAATAAAGTGCGTCCGTGGAAACCTTGCTCAAAGGCAATGATTTCGTTTTTCTCTTCACCAAAATGATCTACAGCAAAGCGGCGCGCCAATTTAAACGCAGCTTCGTTGGCCTCAGCGCCAGAGTTTGCAAAGTATACTTTTTGCGCAAAGGTGGCATCTGTAAGCTTTTTGGCCAAGCGCAAAGCAGGCTCGTTGGTCATTACGTTGGAAATGTGCCATAGCTTCTCGCCTTGTTCCTTTAAGGTGGCTACAAGCTTAGGGTGACTATGGCCGACACTAGTCACTGCAATGCCACCGGCAAAATCGATGTATTCATTATCACTTTGGTCCCAAATACGTGAGCCTTTTCCTCGCACAGGTATCACTGGGGCTGGCGCATAGTTAGGCACCATTACTTCATCAAACAGGGCGCGTGTTACGGGGGTATTAGTCATAAAAAGTCCTAAGTTCTGTAATGTTTAATAATGTTTTCAATAACGCTCATGGCTCTTAGCTGGCTTTAAGCTTAGCGATTTCTCTCACCGCAACAGACAGCATAGCCAAATTAATGTCGGTATTACTTTGTAGCTCTCCAAACACACTTAAACAGCGTTCAATCTTATCTTTATTGCGCAATTCCCATGCTGGGTTTTGATCGCTAGAAATTACTGCTTGGGTGAGCTTAGCTAAGCTGTCTTCAAACTCTTGTTTAAGGCTAACCTTTGCTTTGCGCTGCCATGGATCTTGGCTTGGCAAATTGGCAATAGCTTGGTTTAGCCAATCGCCTTCAAAACGTTCATATAACCCATACCATGTTTGAGCGGTAGCTATTACTTGTGTGCCACACTGGTTGGCCACTTGCACCACGTCTAGGCCATGGTATAAAAAATCTAACAGGCTTAAGCGCCTACTAGTGTTTGATTCCATACCGTTTGCACTGAGTTCATCTGCGTTAGTGTCGATGCGCTGAGATACTGCTTGCGGTAATAAATCGCCTAGGGCCGCGTAATAAATGGCCATAGGCTCTTTATAAAGGTCTACCATGGTTTGAATAGGCTCACCTTGGTGGGTGCTTAATAACCATAACGTAAGATCTTCTAATAAGTACTGAATGTTTGTATGCAGTGCCATAGACTGTTTGTAGTCTAATATTAATGTCACTCTATCCAGCTCACTCCAAAGGCTCTTGGCATCTATAATGTCGCATGCAGCAGTAAATGCGCGTGCGATATCGCCTGCTTGGGCGCCCATGTCTTCTTGTAAATAGTCACCAAAAGTGGCGCCCATGCGGTTGCCAATTTGGTTGGTAACATGGGTAGCAATAATTTCACTGCGCAGTGGGTGGGTCGCAATAGCTGGAGCATATTTTTGGCTAAGCACCTTTGGAAAATAATCCTCTAGGCTGTGAGCTAAATAGCTATCATTGCCAATGTCAGCATCCATTAGCTGGTCAAACCAACGCATTTTACTATAAGCCAATAACACCGATATTTCAGGGCGAGTTAAGCCGTCTTGGGCTTTAGCAAGTTCGTCGATGCGGGCATCATCAGGCAAACCTTCTAAGGTACGGTTCAAACGGCCTTGCTTTTCTAGGCTATGTATAAGGCGTTTATGATCACTTAAGCTTGCGCTGGCCTGACCCTGGGCGATACTTAATACTAAGGTTTGATGGTAATTGTGGTTGAGTACTAAATCACCCACTTCATCGGTCATACTCGCAAGCAAAGTATTGCGTTGTTTTAGGGTCATGTCGCCTGCATCAACTAACTGGCTTAGTAGTATTTTAATGTTAACTTCATGGTCAGAGCTGTCCACACCAGCAGAGTTATCGATGGCATCGGTGTTGATAAATCCACCGGCTTGGGCAAATTCAATACGCCCATGTTGAGAGCAGCCTAAATTACCACCTTCGCCAATCACCTTAGCGCCTAGTTGATTGCCATTCACTCGCAGGTTGTCATTGGCAGGATCGCCAATGTCGCTATGGCTTTCGTTACTCGCCTTGACATAAGTGCCAATGCCACCATTCCAAAATAGGTCCACAGGCATTTTTAGTAAGGCATGGATCAACTCATTAGGTGCCATTTGTGTAGCATCGGTGCTGAGCATGCTCTGCATTTGCGGACTAAGTTTGATGGACTTTGCCGAACGATCAAAAATACCGCCACCTTTAGAAATAAGCTTGGTGTCATAATCGCTCCAGCTGGAGCGAGGCAATACAAACAATCGTTGACGTTCAGCAAATGTTTTAGCGGCATCAGGTGTGGGGTCTATAAAAATATGCAGGTGGTTAAATGCAGCTTGTAAACAAATATTCTCAGACAAAAGCATGCCGTTGCCAAACACATCGCCTGCCATGTCGCCTACACCCACCACCGTGAAGTTTTGGGTTTGGCAGTCTCGGCCTTGTTCGGCAAATAAACGTTTAACCGATTCCCACGCACCACGGGCGGTTATGCCCATTTTTTTATGGTCATAACCATTGGCGCCGCCAGAAGCAAAAGCATCGCCTAGCCAAAAGCTATTTTTTTCTGAAATCGAGTTAGCAAGGTCAGAAAATGTTGCGGTGCCTTTATCGGCTGCTACAACTAGGTATGGGTCGTCATCGTCATAACGCACCACTTGTTTAGGAGCAATGACCTGCTTTTCGACTATATTATCGGTGATATCAAGCAGGGCTTGAATAAAGGTAGAGTAGCTGCGGATTACTTCTGCCATCAGTACTTCTCGGTCTTTTGTGGTGGGTAATTGCTTACATACAAATCCACCTTTAGCACCCACAGGCACAATAACGGCATTTTTTACCATTTGAGCTTTTACCAAGCCCAACACTTCTGTGCGGTAATCTTCCCGGCGATCAGACCAGCGTAAACCGCCTCGCGCGACCTTGCCGCCCCGCAAATGAACACCTTCCACCCAGGTGGAGTAGATGAAAATTTCGTACTTAGGTAAAGGTAAAGGCACCCCAGGAATAAGGCTAGGGTCTAGCTTACATGATAGGTATTCATGGCGTTCACCACTGCCGTCAGTTTGATAGTAGTTGGTGCGTAACATGGCCATAATAGTGGCCAAGAAATACTTCACTATTCGGTCTTCGTCAAGGTTGCTCACCCTTTCTAAGGCTAAACTGATGTCTTCTTGTAGTGAATCAATAAGGCCATTTGATGGCCTATTTTCAGGGTCGAATCTAGCTTCAAATAAGCGCACTAAGGTATGAGTAATGCTGGCATTGCGCACCAAAGTTTTCTGCATATAGGTTTGACTAAAGGGCACTTGTATCTGCAGTAAGTAGCGACTGATAGCCCGAATTAGTATGGTTTGTTGCCAAGTGAGTTGGGCGGTCAATATAAGGCTATTGAAACGATCGTTAGCCACACGTCCTGTATAAATCTGGCTAAAGGCTTCTTGGAAGTGCTCTTTCACATTGGCGGCATCAAGGTCTACTTGATGGTCAATCTCAATCACAAAATCAATAATCCACTGATCCAACCCCGACTCTGATTCAATCGTATAGGGGTGGGCATTGATTACTTTTACCCCCATGCGCTCCAAAATAGGTAGCACGTCTGATAAAGCTTTTGCTTGGCCATGGCCAAACACTTTGAAGCTTAAGCTTTTATCGACGTTGCGTAATGAGCGATATAAGTAGGTTGATAAGGGGTTTTCAGGGCTAATTTTCTGCAAGCGTAGCAGGTCCATAACTGCCACTTGCGCAGAAAAATTTTCTTGATACGCCAAGGGAAACGCCTGGCCATATTGTTTAAACAGTTGGTTGCCTTTGGCTTCACCTTGTTTACTGTTCAAAGCGTTATGTAAGTGATCACTCCAAGACAGCATGGCATCGCGCATTTGTTGTTCAATGTCGTTAATGTCAAAGTCTGTGTTGTGAATGTCATGGCCATGCACTGTTAGCTGAACCCGAGCTAAGGGTTGCTCAGAAAACATCACGTTAAACTCAACGCTGGTGCCGTCAAACTCACTCATAAGAATGTTTTGCATTTTTATACGAAGAGCTGTATTAAACCGCTCTCTTGGCACGTAAACCAAGGCCGTAGCAAAGCGACCAAAGGTGTCCAGACGCAAGAAAAGGCGCAAATGATGACGTTCTTGGGTTTGCAATATGCCGCGAATGATAGGGTAGAGCTCATCTACACTGGCTTGCAACATCTCATCGCGGGGGTAGCTGTTGAGTATGTGCTGTAAAGCTTTGCCTTTGTGGCTATTGGGTAGTTGTTCAATACGATCACGCAGATCTTGGGCTTTGCGTCGAAGTAATGGAATCTCATCTATACGTGCGGTGTAAGCGGCAGAAGAATATAAACCAAAGAACCGCTCTTCACCAATCACATTGCCTTGCTCATCAAAACGTTTGAGTCCAAGGTAATCAAAGTTAACAGGGCGATGCACCGTAGAGCGGCTGGTCGATTTGGTCATTACCAGCATGTCGCTGCGCATGGCTAGCTCTGAATGTTGTAACGATAAGGTGCTGGGCAAAAGGCTATCAGGCGTGCAATTGTCATCTCGAAAACTACCCAAACCTGTACCTTTTTTTGGTTTAAGTTCGCATAAGCCAGTTATAGGGTCTTTTTTAAGCCCATAAGAACGATAACCAATAAAGGTGAAGTGGTTGTTTGATACCCAGCGTAAAAAGGCAATATTTTCTTCTAGGTCTTGCGGTGCAATGGGTAAATTTTGTGACTCCAAGGTGTCAATAATAGACACTAATTTACTGCGCATAGGCACCCAATCATCCACTACTAAACGTACATCACTGATTATTTGAGTGAGGGTTGTAATAATCTGTGTTACCACGCTAGGCTCATTTTGCTGATCAATTTCAAACCGCATCACCGCTTCCAAATTGGCGTTTTCGGCTTTGCCCGTAAAGGGTGAGATACTAGTAATATTGCCTTTTTTATCTCGCTCTACAGCTACTACAGGGTGAGTGGTGATATGAATAGTGTGGCCTAGATGAATTAAAGCGTTAGTAATGGAGGACACCAAAAAGGCCTTGTCATCGCATACGATATCGACCACGGTATGGCTGGTATACCACTGATGTTCTTCATGGTTAGGGTTATATACACGAATATTAACCTGGTCGTTATGACGTAGTTTTACACTATCCCACAAGCTGGTTACTGCGCCATATAAATTGTCTGTGTCAAATTGTAATAACTCTGCTGGAATGCTTTCAGCATAATACAGGCGCGCAAATTGCTGCATAAGTTCACTGTTAGGCTTTTTTTGGCGCTTATGGATGAGATCGCAAACTAAGTCTATGGCGATATTTTTTTTATCCGTTAAGGTGCGCATTCAGTATTTCCTTGAATCAAAATAAGAATCTTGTTATTGCAGCGTCTATTATTCAAGAAACTGCCTTTGGGCACTAGGGGGTAAGTTGAGTCGGTGCGACCCATTTTTTGGTAAAATGACGTTTTTGTGCCCCAACTCAATAATACAGTGTATCCTTGCGACTTATGTCTAATTCTCAAAATTTTCACACTGTTGGACTGCTTTTACTCCCCCATGCAAGCTTGAGCCATTATGGTCAAATTGCTGAGCTGTTATTGCATACTAATCAGGTATTGGAGCACACTAAATACAAACTGCAGCCCATGTGTGTAGGTGGTGAGTGCGTGTTAGGAAAAGTGGCCAATTATTTAGATAGTGGGAAAGTGGAAACCCTGTTTATTATTGGGAATTTGATCGCACCTTATGAAACAGATGTCGTGTTAGAACGCTGGTTGGTTCAGCAATCTAGAATGGGTGTAAAAATCTTAGCCATAGGTACTGGAATATTTCCTCTAGCTAACGCAGGCTTACTCAATAATAATCGCAGTTGTTGCCATTGGTCGATGATTGAAAAGTTGCGTATTAGCCATCCCCAAGTCCTTTGGACTCATCAGCTTTTTGAACAAGAAGAACAGCTAATGACTTGTGCGGGCGGGGCCTCAACCACAGACCTTTTACTTGCATGGTTAGCCCAACAGCAAGGGTTGGATGTGGCAGTGCAGCTGTCTGAGTGGTTTTTAGTTGAACGCATGCGGCCCCAAGACGCTCAACAACGCATCCCGTTGAAAGCTCGTATTGGTTCCAGCCAACCCAAGCTTATTGAAGCGGTTACTTTGATGGAAACTAATATTGAAGAACCACTATCACCTGATGACTTGGCTTATCATGTGGGCCTGTCTAGGCGACACTTAGAACGTTTGTTTAAAAAACACTTAGATAGTGTGCCTTCACGCTTTTATTTGCAATTAAGGTTAGACAAAGCTCGCCAAATGTTACGAGATACAGACCGATCTATTGTAGAGGTGGGCATGGCGTGTGGATTTTCTTCTGCCAGTCACTTTAGCACCACATATCGCACCCATTTTAACGTGACGCCACGCCAAGAGCGTGGTCGGGCCACTTATGTAGAATCGGCCCCCAGTTGGAACCATACCGTTGCTATTCAGCGACGCTTAGATTAATTTTTTATGCCCTATTGAGACTTTTATGGATATTTTTGCAGCCGCCACTTTATTGTTTTTAGTTATGGACCCTTTGGGAAATATCCCGTTATTTTTGTCTGTATTAAAGCAAGTGCCTGAAAAAAGGCGTAACTTAGTGCTGCGCCGTGAGCTGATTATTGCTTATATTGTTTTGTTAATGTTTTTGGTACTTGGCCCCTATATTTTGTCGTTTTTGCAAGTTTCTCAAGAAGCTATCCGTATCGGTGGGGGTATTGTCTTGTTTGTGATTGCCTTAAAAATGGTGTTTCCACAAGAAGCGGGTTTGCTAGGGAAAACACCAGCGGGTGAACCATTTATTGTGCCACTAGCGATTCCTTTAATGGCAGGGCCGTCTAGTTTAGCTATGATTATGCTAATGCGTAAATCAGCTGAAGGACAGTGGCTGGAGCTATGGTTAGCAGTAACAGCTGCTTGGATTGTATCGGCAGCTATCTTGCTGGCTTCCAAGAAACTCTATCGCTTACTGGGTGAAAAAGGTTTGTTTGCCATTGAACGTTTGATGGGAATGGTGCTCATTATTATGGCTGTGCAGATGTTGCTTGAAGGCACTGCGCAATATCTGCATTTGCGATAAGCTTACCTTCATAAGGCGTTGTTATTTTTTGGATTGTAAATTAGCCCGCGGTCCAGCCACCGTCAACCATTAATGAACTACCTGTGACTAAGGAGGAGGCATCACTAGCTAGATAGACGACTGCGCCCATAATATCTTGTACCTTACCCACTCGGTCTAGTTTGATTTTGCTATCAATCCATGCGCGTTTTTCTTTGTCGGCAAAGGTTGCAGCAGTAAGCTCTGTGAGAATAAAGGTGGGGCAAATCGTATTCACACGAATGCCTTGTTTGCCCCATTCAATCGCCATAGCCTTGGTAAAACCTTCTACAGCATGTTTAGAGGCACAATACACCGCCCGTTCTTGGCCTCCAATTTGTGCCATTTGACTAGAAATGTTAATTAGACTGCCAGCTTTCTTGGTCTCTAGTAGCCCCTTGGCCACTGCTTGGGTAAGAAAATAAGCCCCTTTAAGGTTCAGGTTCATCACGGCATCAAAATCGTCAATATTAGTCTCTATGGCAGTACCATGGCGAGCTAGGCCAGCTGAATTTACCAGTATGTCCAATGGGCCAAGGCTCTTAATTAGCTCCTGAGTTTGCTCTATTTGTGAGACGTCCATAATCACAGCGTTCGCTTGTAAGCCTTCTTTATGTAGTTCATCTACAATCGCATTTAGCTCAGATATACGTCTAGCTGCTAGTGTTACATTAGCTCCCGCTCTAGCAAGGGCGACCGCACAAGCGGCTCCAATTCCTGAAGAAGCACCTGTTACTATGGCTTTTTTCCCTGCCAAGCTAAAGCTTGGCGATGCTGGTAAATTCATATAGACACGTTTGGATAAAATGTGGAGTGTCGTTTATAGTGCAGTGTTTGTATAATAAACTCAAGCATACAAAATTATTCACTTCCCCGTTTATGGGTATGGGTATAAGAAATCAACACAATTAAGACATGTATTGTCAGAATTACAGCTTAAAAGCTACTTCTATGTCGCACCAAGATAGGTCGCTTAGGACATATTAGTTGATAGTCACCGGCTAACCAATTAACCTTGTGGTATAACCGCAAACAAAGGCACCTGACATGACTTTAAGCGTATTTGACCTGCTAAAAATAGGCATAGGCCCATCTAGTTCTCATACTGTTGGTCCTATGAGGGCAGCCTTAGCTTTTGTGGAACAGCTTAAAAATGAAGGTACGCTTACTCAGGTAACTCGGATTAAAGGTGAGCTATTTGGTTCCCTTGGCGCTACGGGTAAAGGCCATGCCAGTGACATTGCTGTTATTCTTGGTTTGTTGGGTGAAGCCCCAGACACAATCGATCCTCCACAAGTACAACCTATGCTGGATGAAATTTTGCTCAATGAGCGCTTGCCTCTTAACCGTGAGCACGAAATTGGATTTGTTCAGCACCGTGACATCATTCTTAATCTTGAAGAATCACTTCCCTATCATCCCAACGGCATGGTGATGAGCGCTTTTAACGATCACGGTGATGTGGTGCTTGAGTGTTCTTATTATTCAGTGGGTGGTGGGTTTATTGTTGATGAAATAGCTGCCAAAGCAGACGAATTACCAGCAGATGATGACCAGCCTAAAGTGCCTTATCCGTTTACCTCAGCAGCACAGTTACTTGTTCATTGTAAGAATACAGGGCTGAGTATTAGTGAAGTGATGATGGAAAATGAAAAGACTTGGCGCACAGAAGAAGAGGTAAAAAATGAAATCTTGCATCTATGGAAGGTGATGAAAGAGTGTGTTCACAATGGTTGTCACACTGGGGGTGTCTTGCCAGGTGGTTTGAATGTGAAACGTCGCGCTGCAGATTTGTATCAAAAACTAAGTAGCCTAGGTTCCATAAAAGTCATCACACCACAGTTATCAGCGATGGATTGGGTTAACCTATACGCCATGGCAGTTAATGAAGAAAACGCTGCTGGCGGCCGCATTGTTACCGCCCCTACGAATGGTGCTGCCGGAATTATCCCCGCAGTATTGCATTACTACGACAATTTCTATCCATCAGCCAACGATAAAGGTATTGTAAGCTTTGTATTGGCTGCAGCTGCAGTGGGTATTTTATGTAAGCTCAATGCCTCTATTTCAGGCGCAGAAGTGGGTTGTCAGGGTGAGGTAGGTAGTGCCTGTGCAATGGCAGCTGCAGGCTTGGCTGAAGTGATAGGTGGTACTCCTGAGCAGGTGGAAAATGCCGCAGAGATAGGTATGGAGCACAATTTGGGGCTTACCTGTGACCCCATTGCAGGCTTGGTGCAAGTGCCATGTATAGAGCGCAATGCTATGGGTTCTATCAAAGCTATTAACGCAGCTCATATGGCTATGCGTGGTGACGGAGAACATCTGGTATCATTAGATGACGTGATTAAAACTATGCGTGAAACGGGTGCTGATATGCAAGACAAATATAAAGAAACCTCAAGGGGTGGTCTTGCGGTCAACGTAACTAATTGTTAAATAAAAGGAGAAATGATGTCTACACTTCGCCCTGAAGCGGGCATACTGCCTCCTGTTCCCAACCCAGCCCTACAACAAGGCAACTTCGGTGAGCGTTTAAGAGCGTTGCGACAAGACCGGAAAATGACTTTGCAGCAAGCTAGTAAAGTCACAGGTGTTGCACAGTCGACTTTGTCGAAAATGGAAAACAATCAATTGTCACCGACCTTTAATTTGATGCAAAAGTTGGCATTAGGTTTGGGCATCGACATGCCTCAATTATTTGCTCCTGTAAAAGAAGTACGTATATCTGGTCGTCGAAGTGTCACTAAAAAACAACAGGGCCGTGAACATTTAACGGCGACCTATGAGCATGAACTACTGGCCACAGAGTTAGATTCCAAACGTATGGTGCCATTTAAGAGCCGTGTGCGAGCTAGAACATTAGAAGAGTTTGGCGGCTGGGTGAGGCACGAAGGTGAAGAATTATTGCTAGTGCTTGAGGGTGATGTGGTGGTATACACTGAAGAATATGAGCCCTTAGCCCTTACTGAAGGCGATAGTACTTATTTTGACAGCACTATGGGGCACGCAGTGGTGTCCACAAGTAAAGGGGATGCACTAATACTTTGGGTATGTGTCGCCACCTAATTAAGCCAATGCTAATCATAAGGTCAAGTAATGAAACAGGTAGTATTAGCTAGCGGCAACGCTGGAAAATTAAAAGAGTTTGGCCAATGCTTAGCCCCCCTAGGCATTGAATTGATCCCTCAAGGTCAATATATTACGCAAGAAGTGATCGAGTCTGGCCTTAGTTTTGTGGAGAATGCCATTCTCAAAGCCCGCTATGCTGCACAAATGTCAGGTATGCCAGCGCTAGCTGATGACTCAGGTTTAGAGGTAGATGCATTAGGAGGAGCTCCTGGTATTTATTCAGCCCGTTACGCAGGATCTTCACTTAAGGGGCCATCTAAAGATGCCGCTAACAGCGCTCAATTGATTGCCGACCTAGCTCACACTCCATTAGCTAAGCGCACTGCACGTTTTCAATGTGTATTAGTGTATATGCGTCATGCTAAAGATCCTACCCCATTGATATGCCAAGCATCGTGGGAAGGAATGATTATGGAGAATGGGCAAGGAGAGCATGGCTTTG
>TARA_B110000208_G_scaffold103210_1_pt1 | contig 10842 bp, 3 predicted proteins | sample TARA_B110000208 | Tara Oceans TARA_B110000208 (sample SAMEA4397426) | marine metagenome | biome: Polar Biome; feature: [SRF] surface water layer (ENVO:00010504); material: water (ENVO:00002006), including particulate matter (ENVO:01000060) such as... | depth 5 m
GTGAAGTATTCAGTCATTTGATAGCATGAAAATATAATAAAACCCACCTGCAATGGAACAGCATGCAGCCGGTTGTTGTAGAGATTCAACGAGCGGAGCGCCATGAGCCGCCCCAGTCCTGCGGGGAGAAACTCGAGCGAGTTTGCAGAGAGGTCGAGCTCCTCTAACACTTCGAGCTCACCAAGAGCATAGGGGAGGATCTGAATCTTATTGTTCGAAAGCTGGAGCCGCCTGATGTTGAGCTGGGCGAGTGATTCGGGGAGGACGACGAGATTGTTGTGCGATGCATCGAGTTCATCAAGTTTCTTCAGAAACCCGAGGTTCGGGGGCAGCCCCTCGAGTCGATTGTGATCGATCCCAAGAGCTTCGAGTGAAGAGAGCGTGCCAATCGCAGTCTCGAGCTCACCCTGCAGCCGGTTAAAGCCGAGCTCGAGGGTCTTCACGCTGACGAGCGCGCCGATCGTGGTCGGGAGATGAGTGAGCCTGTTCGAACGCAAGTTCAGCGAGACGAGCGATGAAAGCTTCAACATGATAATCATAATTTAATATTAGCAAAAATTATTGTGAAGTATTCAGTCACACGAACCAATGAAATAAATTATAAATACCTTCGACATGGCATCCGCGTTCAGCGTCGCGATCTTGTTGTGCGAGAGGTCCATATCCGTGCAATTGATGAGACCGCCGAAGCAATGCGGAAGGCCCGGTAGCTCGTTGTGCGGCAAAATGAGCCTCGTCAGTGCCGTGAGACGCGACATTTCGTCGGGTAGGAGGAGAAGTCCGTTACGGGAGCAGATCAGCGACTGTAGGCTCACCATCCCATCGATTGCATCGGGGAGGTGGGTGATGTTGTTGTTCGAGAGCGTCAGGGTGTGCAACTTCGATTGCTTCGCGCCGAATGTGAACGGGAGCTCACTTATGGAGTTCCACGAGAGGTCCATTACCTCAAGCTCGGACATTTCACCGAGAGAGTGCGAGAGCGCCTCGCCTATTTGTGGTGAAAACAACAAAAGAACATTCATCAGAAAACATCAAACTATGAAGACAACGTCATGTAAGGAGTAAAAGCGAGAAGGAAGAAAAAGAGGTGTGCGAACGCACCGAGCTCAGTGCCGAGGGCGTTGCTGCTCGCATCGAGACGACGCAGTGCCGTGAGGTTCCCCATCGTCTTCGGCAGCTTCACAAGCTTGTTCGAAGAGATGTTGAGGTACGTGAGCCCATGCATCTCGCTCACCCCTTCTGGGAGCTCGGTCAGAAGATTATGCGAGAGGTCCAGAGCCTTAAGCTCGTGGCACGCCCCGATCTGTGATGGAAGCGACTTGAGCTGGTTGTGCGACGCGTTCATGAGGACAAGCTCCGTGAGCGAGTCCACTTCGCCTGGAAGCTCGCGCAGCATGTTGTGTGAGACGTCGAGCTTCTTCAATGAGTTGAACCAGTACAGCGCGCCAAAGGCAGGAATCATGCGGAGGCCGTTCTTTGACATATCTAACGTCAAGACATCCCCAAGCCTCTCTTGGTTGTGAGCGCCGAGGAAAAGCTCCTTGGGAAGAATTGCGATGCCGCGTCCAGACCAGTCGATCATGTGCTCCCCAAGCTCAGCGCGGCGCTTCTCTTCGCGCTCAACTTCAATCTTTCGTCGCCGCCGCTCACCGTCCTTCACGAGCTGCTCGCGCAGCTCTGCTTCTCGCATCATCTTCGCCTCGAGCGTCTCTTCCTCCTTGAGTTGTCGCCGTCGACGCTGCGCCTCGCGCTGCGCCAAGTGCTGCCGTCGCCGATCAGCGACCGCCTCCGCTTTGCGCGTCGCCTTGCCCTCTTTCGACGTCACATCAGCGAGTGCGCTGGGGCCCATTTCCCGCGAGAGGCGCTGCACGCGCCGATCCTCAAGCGCCGCGAGCTTCGCCGCGTAGAAACGTTCGTCTTCCTTGTCATCCTGCGTCACAACGGCATTGAGCAGCGCCTCCGCGTTCTTCGACCTGCTCCGGCTCTTCTTCAGCTTCCGCTTCTCGAGCTCTTCGAGGAGGGTCTTCCCTCCCGCACTCGCCACGACGTTGGCCCACACCTCGCGGAACCCAGCGTACCCTAGCGAGTTGTAGTCAGGCGCCATCCCAGTTTGTGCAACTCCCCCTGCTGCCGCTTCGCGGTCTGCTGCCTTTGTTTCCTCCGAACCTCCCGCAACGCCGATGACGCCGTTCGTCGCGCCGCTCGCAATGGCGATCGCTTTCTGCGCCGCGGACTGCGGTCGCGGGATGAGCGAGTCGAGCTTCTCCGCACACGTCGGCGCGTCGAACTCACCCGCCGCTTTCTGCCGCGCCAGCTCGCGCTCCGCGGCGCGCTTCTCCTCCGCCGCGACCGTCGCCGCGATGTCCGCGTTGCGCTGCAGCTCGAGGCGCTGGCGCCGCGCCGCCTCGCGCGCGAGCTGCGCCAGCATCGCCTTCTCCGCGGCCTTGGGCGTGATTGCGATGCCCTCCATTCGCAGCGCCTCCCAGAGCTCGATCGCGGTGAGCGCGGCGTGGCCGCCGTCGAACTGCTGGAACGTCTCCCAGAGCTGGGTGGGTGGCATTGGAGCGGGGACGCGGGAGAGGACGCGGACGATGAAGGAGAACTCAGTGAAGTCGACGTCGCCGGTGTGGTCGAGATCGCCGACTTCGAAGAGGATGCGCATCTTTGCTTGAGTCCGGTAGATATCGATCGCCTGCAGCAGCCGGCCGAACGTCTCGAAGTCCGCCGTCTCGCGCGCGCGCATCTTGAGCCGCGTGTACGCGTAGCGCGCCACATCCTCGGGCTTCATCTGCGCGCGCTCGTAGAGCGCAGTGATGGGGGGTGGGGGCGCACCCGCGGCCCACGCGGTGGAGTCAAGGTCCGTCGAACCGTACATGTCGCGGTACATCATCTCGATGTGCAGCATCGCCGCGGCTTTCCGCGCCTGCTCCTCCTCCATTGCGCGGATCTTCACTCGGCCGAGGAGGTAGGGCTTGAAGACGCCGTAGGCGTAGATAACAGGGTCCACGGTGAAGGGCGCCGTGTCGGGCTCCTTGAAGATTGCCATCCCCTTCATCGCCCGCATCTCCGCCTCGACGTCCGCGCCAATCGGCTCGAGGAAGATCGTCCCCGCCTTGGCGTGCGGGTTGGGTTCGTCCCCACCTCGAGGCGCCCGCTTGCCCTCGACGTCGCGCCCACGGAAGCGCCCGCGCCACCCTTTCTCGAGAGTGAGGCGCTGGCCGACGTGGGAGCCGGCGCGCAGCTTTGACATCCGCGCCCGTGGACGCCCCACTGTCGTGTGCACCCACACCTCCGGCGGCACGCCGCCCGCCACGTTCGGGAGGTGCGGGTTGACGTTGACGAAGCGAAAGTACCACGCCGGTCCCATCTCCACGATCTGGATCACGCCCGCCCCGCGCACCCCATCCGGCGGCTTTGATGAAGGCGAGCACTTCAGCACGCACTCGCGGCGGATGTGCAGCCGGTACGGCTCACCCGTGACGTTGCGGACGACGCGGCTCATCACAAGCAAGAGAGAGACCAACCCTAATGTGCACGTTACGACCGACCGCGCAGCTCAGCCGCCATTTCGATGTTAATAAAAAATTGGAATAAAAAAATAAATTTCCGTCTGGTGACGTTATAGAGGGTCACACCGAGAGCCTTTCCAATGGGAAAGCACGCAGTCGCAGTCGATGCGGGTGGTGTGGTGCGCAACATTGGGCGCGACGTGTCGGTTGCGCCGGTGCTGCTGGAGCAGCGCACGCGCCGCGACTGGGACTGGGTGCTTGAGCGGCTCTGCGCCCCCGCTGGTTCAAAGCAGCGCTGCGCGTTGAACCTCCTCGACGTGGTGCTCTGCCAAGGCGTTGAGCTGACGGAGTGGTACTTCTCGAACCGCGCGGGGTTCGTCGTGCGCAAGTCAAGGGCGAAGCGGACCTCGGAGAACATCCGCGACCGCTTCGTTGGCATCTGCGAGTCCCCCGCCGCCGTCTGCACGCTCAACTTCCACGACGGCCGCTTCGCCGTGGTGAACCAGCACGACTTTGAGGGGATGATGTCCGGCACGGTGCGCGGAGGGCCGAGCTCGCTGCAGCCGTACGTCAAGCCGCGCGGCCCGGGCAAGGGGCGCGCCGTGATGCGCGCCAACTTTCGCCACGAGATGACCCTCCTCGGCGATCGGAGGTGGCGGAAGAACAGCTTCAAGCTCGACAGCTGTGGTGAGGTCCGGTCGATGGATATCGGCGTGAACCGGCAGCTCGACACGTTCAGCGACAATGCGGTGCGGCAGATCGAGCGGGTCCAGTCCGACGTCATCGTCAACTTCGTCGCTGAGTACGTCGTTGACGACAGCGGCACCGCGTGGCTCGTCCGCTCCCTCGTCGTTGAGACCGCGCCGCAGCCCGCGTCACGCAAAGGCGGCGCGGCGCTAACCACCTCGGCGTCGCCCTCGATGGCGTCGCTGCGGAGGAGCAAGGGGAAGCGCGGCGCAGGTGCCGGCGCTGGCGCCGCGGCGGAGCCGTACAGCGGGCCGCGCCACGTCATCGCGCGGCTAGGCCCCGAGCGCTCGCAGCGCGAGTCGCGGCGCGAGATGCTCTCCAAGTCGTACAACGAAGCGATGAGCTCGCGGACCATGGGGAACAGCGGAGCGCGTGGGCTGGACGGGCAAGAAGGCCAAGAGCCGAGCCGCGAGTCGCTCCACTCCCTGCGCCGCTCCCTCCCTTCGACCCTCGAGAAGAGCGCGAGCCGCGGCGCGCGCGCGGCGCGCGCCCACGCCGCGAAGCACTCGCTCACGGGCTCCACGCAAGTCGACGGCTGCCCCGGCGACTTCTGCAGCTTCGACCTCGCCGCGCTGAACGAAAGCGAGGGGAGCGACTTGCTGGCGCTGCGCGGGAACGGCGATCCCAACGCGCTGACGCACAACATCACGTACATGACCATCGTCCGCGCCCGCTCGGAGCACAAGCTCGTGCGCCTCTTGCTGCAGCGCTACCGCCGCGGCGAGGAGGGCGACTATCTCCTTACCGAGTACTTCTCCGACACCCCCGTTGGGCTCGGCCAGACCTTCCCCGCGCACTACTACCGCAAGGTTCGGATCTGCGAGCAGTGCTTCCTTCTCTACTCCAAGATCGAGAGCGCGCGGCGGCGAGCGCTGCGCAAGATTGAGCAGCGCCAAAAGGCGGAGACGAAGGCGGCGCGTGCGGCGCGGCAGAGCCGTCGCAACGGCGGCGCCAGCAGCGCGTCGACCGGAACCGCTGCTCTCGAGGGCCTCGCCCTCGACACGGACGGCAGCGCGGTGGGCAGCGTCCCAAGCGTCCCGAGCCTCGGCGACATCTCCGAGCTGCGCAGCTTCACGCAGCCACCCGCCGCCGTCGCGCGTCTCGTCTCCGCCCTCATGCTCGTCGTTACTGGCGAAGCTCTGGCGTGGGGAGAAGCGAAGCGCATCATGGCGAACGGCGAGCGCTTCGTCCGCCAGATTGATGAGGCCGACATGCGCGGCGTCTCGGGGGTCCCAGCGAGCAAGCTGCGCGCCCTCAAGGTGTACGCTCGCGACCGCTCGCTTCAGCCCGCTGCGCTGGTCTCCGTCGCGGCGTGCGCGGTGGCGTTCGCGACGTGGCTCTGGGGTTTCCTTCGCGCCGACCCGGAGCTGGCGCGCGTGCTGGACGAAGCGGGAGCGCCCGTGATCATCCCAACGAAGCGCAGAGACTTCGCGGCGTCGCAGCTCGAGGAGCAAGAGCTGGCGCTGGAGCGCGCTGAGGCGCGAGGCTGTGCGACGGCGTCGTCGAAGCGCGGCGGCACGCGAGGTGCGGGTGGGAAGATGACTGCGCGCGAAGCACGCGCGGCGCGCGCCGCGGCGGCGGCGTCGGGCGGCGCATCGCCCGCTGTGGGGATCAGCGCGAGTGAGCGCAAGGCGCGGCGGCGGGTGCAGAGGCTCGCTGCGGAGCGCCTCACCGGCCCTGGCGCGTCGGGGGCGTCGACGACGAAAAAAGGGAAGCGGCACCACTGCGAGGATGGCGTCACCGTTATGCCGTACCGCGTAATGGGCCACGCTGATGTCGCGCTCAAGAAGCCAGCGTTTGTCGTGATCCCTGACTTTTTCGATACGTTTGATGGAGTGGGGATGGTCTTTGAGAAGATGTGCAAGGAGCGGCCTGGGCACCAGGTTTTGCTGATGAATACGCCCGGCCAAGCCCACACGCAGTACCCGCGCGGAGAGGCACGCGCGGTAGGGCGACGCGCGAAAGGTGCGAACGGGAGCAGCGGGAGACCTAGCAGCAGCGGGAGGCCTGGCAGTAGCGGGAGACCTGGCAGCAGCGAGAGACCTGGAACCAGTGGCAGCACCGGGAGGCCCGCGTCGCGCGGCGGACTCTCCTCGGCGCAGTCGCAGCGCAGCGCAAAGTCGTACAAGAGTGGCGCGGGGGGCACGCTCGAGTCCGGCGAAGGCGCTGTGCTGAACAATGAGTTCATGGCGGAGTGTGTGGCGAGCATGCTGCGTGGCTTGGAAGAGAGCGGCGAGTTTGTTACGTCCTCCCGTCCGTTCTTTCTGATAGGCTTCGGCAACGGGGCCTCCGCCGCTGCGTGCCTCGCCGCGCAGGCGACGCGCACGAACGAGGCGTGGATTTCGCAGCTCCGAGGCCTTCTCGTCATCAACGGCTTCACGCACGTCGATCCGCAGCTGGCTGCGATTTTGCACAGTTCAAGCAACGTCTTTTCGTGCTTCCCAGAGGATCGCCCTGACCTCCCGATCTCGTACACTCAGCGCTTCCTTTTCTCCGACGCCTACTTGCAGCGCGTCACGCCAGCTCTCGCGCTCAACATCTACACCGCGGTACACAACCCGATTTCTTTGCAAGGGCGGGTGCGGATCTGCGAGGGTGCGCTACGACACAAGGACGTGCGGAGCGGCGATCTCGCCGACCTCGCGCGCGTCCCGCTGATCGTTGTCCAGTCCACGGAGGACGTCCTCGTGAATGCGTCGCACGTGGATGGGTGGATCGAGAACCGCCCCGTCGCGCATGTTTGGTCGCACCAAGAGGTGAACGCGGACAAGGCGCAGCGCTTGCAAGTGCGACGCGTACTTGGCAAGACGGACGATGGCGAGGTGAACAACGTGGGGATCACGCCAATCGATGCCGCGGAGACGGGCGGCGCGGTTGTCGTCTGGATCAACGCGGGGCACGAAGTGCGGCAGGAGGAGAAGCCGCGCCTTCAAGCGCTCATTGAAGTCTTGGCGTCTATTGATGATGTGGTGGGGCCCACTCCCGCGCAGATCGCGGCGGCGAAGAAGAAGGCAGTGAAAGATAAGCGTGACGCGACGGCAGCGCGCTCGATGAATCGGCGCGCGGGCGGCGCCTCGATCCTCGGCTCTGCGACGACGCCTGTGGCGTACGAAGCGACTCAGGCGGTGCGCGCCAAGCTCAAGCTCGCCGAGTCCGCTCCGCTCGCCTCGCCATTCGGCACGACGCCCAACTTTGATCTCCCTGCTATGGTCGACGCGAGTGCGGCGACGGACCGTGCGGCATCGCACTCCGCGAAGGAGGCGACGACGCGAGAGTCGCGCGAGGCGCGGCAAAAGCGGCTGCAGGAAACGGAGGATGAGTTCCAGCGCGCAATGCGCGCGCACAAGCGCGTCAAGACGAAGACCCTCGACTTCCTCGACACCGCGCGCACGGAAGTCATCGCAAGCGTCTCGAAGCTACCGTACGCTTCGGGGAGCGGCGATGTTGAGCCCGTCGCCCCGAGCGGTGAGATGGGCGATTGGATGTCCGATTTTCACTCAGAGCAGCGACGGAAGCGCGAGGCGCAGGAGGAAGCGATGGAGCAGCAGCTCGAGCATCTGCGCCACGAGCAAGAACGGCGGCGGCGAAAGTGGGAGCTCGAGGATCGTGAGCGCCTGCATGAGATTCAGGTGTCTTTGCAGCAGCGCTCTGCGACGCGCAACACGGCGAATGTGTCGCGATCAATGCGGATGAATGACCTCGCGCTCGCGCCCGCCCCGGAGCTCGCGATGTACGATGATGACTTGCCCTCACCTTCGCGCGTAGCGCAAGTTTCGTCGTTCTCCCCCACCGTCTCCACGAGAATCCGCCCCGCCGCCGCGTCGCAGACGGCGAGGTCGGCGAGGTCCGTGAGGTCGCCATCGAAGTCATTATCGCCCAAGAAGTCATCATCGCCCAAGACGAGGCGGCGCTCGCCTTCGCCGGTTGAGCGCAAATCGCCTTCGCCCGCCTCGTCGCCGACGAATGCCGCGTTGGCAGCATCCAAGGCGGTTGATGATGATGCTGCCGCCGCCTTTACCTCAACTATAGCCGCTGATCCGAATAATCAGGGTGGTGAAGTCTACGAAGATGATGGCGCTGACGCGAGTGGTGGGCGTGCCGTGTATGCCGACGAGGCGGAGGCGGAGGAGGAGGGTGAAGTGCTGACGGAGTACGAGATCTTGGAGCGGCAGGCGGCTGAGGATAAGGCACGTGAGTCACGCTCGCTGCTTGAGTTTGACGACTACGAGCGAGTGAAAGCCGAGATGGCGGAGAATGAAGTTGAGCGTGAGCGTCTCGAGGCAGAAGCCTTCCAAAATGAGGAGGCGCGGCAGGCGGAAGCGGCGGCAATCCTCGTCCAGACTGGGGCGCGGATGTTCTTTGCGAACAAGCGCAGCAATCAGCGGCGGGCTGAAATTGCTGAGCATGAGAGTGAAAAGAAAGCGGCGCTGCAGGCGCAGTGCGCGTACCGCTCCCTCATCGCGCGGCGCAAGACCCAGATCGTTCGCGAGAACAATGAGCACTACCGCATACAGAACGCCGCGACTCTAACGATGGGACGCTATATTCGGGGCATGTTGGGTCGAAAGATCGCTGAGCGAATGCGCGAGCAGCGCGCCGCGTCAACGATGCAGCGCTCCCTTCGCGGCCACCTCGGTCGGAAGAACGCGCTGGTCGCCAAAGAGCGCGCGCGGCACGCGGCACTCGAAGCGAAGTCCGCGAGTTCGATCCAGAGCTCGTTCCGTGGCTACACTGGCCGCCGCGGCTTCGCCCGGCGCCGCGCTGTGTTCCACGCTGCGATGCTGATCCAGCGCGTCTTCCGCGGCCATCGCGGCCGCGTGCGAGTGTCGCGGATGCAGAAGTGGGACGCCGCTGAGCCGGGGCCGCAGCGGCTTCAGCTTGGAATTGAGATGATCCAGGAGAGCAAGCAAGCCTTTGGGCGGCATAAGAAAGAGATCTCGGCGCTGAACCGGGCGCAGACGCGCACGGAGCACCGCGTCCGTCGTATCCACCAGGGGCTCCGTGAGTCGCAAAAGGAACTCGGTGTGATTGAGCGCGAGCTCAACGACATCGATCAGCTCGATCGCGAGCTCGCTGTGATGATTCACGACCCTGCGATGGTTGAGGCTCAGGACTGGGAGGAACAGTCGCCAAGCGCGGCTGCGAAGAATGGGGTGAAGCACTCTCCGGGTAAATCAGCGTCGGGGATGTCCTCCGAGGAAGCGCACGATCTCCAGATGGCGATGCAATTGAAGCGCGCGGAGCGGGAGCGGAAGAAACAGCAGCTCGAGGCGGAGTTCGCAGGCGTCTTTGCGGAGATCGCAGAGAAGAAGGCTGCACTGACGACGCTGCAGGAAGCGATCGGCGGCATGGAGGCGACTCGGCAGCGCAAAGATCGCGAGTTCCAGCGCCTTCAGCGCAACTTGATGGAGCTCCTCTCCGAGCAAAAGGAAGCCCTCGACCACTTGCGGGAGAAGGGGGTTGAGCTCGAGACGGCGACGGCGACGAGCGCGGCAAGCGCGGCGGCGACGGCGCACGCGGTGCAAGAGCAGGAAAAGCGCAGCGCGGCCGTCTTCGAAGGGACAGAGGAGCTGCTCAAGTTCCAATTCATGTCGATGTCCATGTCGTACTTCAACAGCATCAACATGCTCAAATCAATGCGCGACATGAACAAGGAAGTCACGGCAACGGCGATCACAGGCAGCGCACAGACTGCGGCCGCAGCGGCGGCGGCGGCGACGGCGGCCAATATCCCGCAGATGCAGCGCCTTGGGATGGGCTCGGAGGAGCTCCTCGTCGCGATCGAGAAGAAGAAGGCAGTGGACGAGGAGGAGCGGAAGCTGCGGCTCAAAGATGCCGAGACGGCGGCGATGCAACCCTTCCCAGACAAGCTCGAGATGTGGTCTGTCTACGATATCGGGCGCTGGCTCGACGTCCTCTCGCTTCCGCAGTACAAGCAGGCCTTCAAGGAGGCTGCTGTGGACGGTGCCCTCCTTCTCGAACTCCAGGCGAGCGACTTCCGCGATGTGCTCGGAATGGAGCACACGCTCCACGTCAAGAAGGTCGTCGCGGCGCGCGACAAGATGAAGCCGCTCTCGCAGCGCGAGCGGGTCCGGATGTCAGAGGTGGTGCGCGAGGACGGCGCCGTGTCGAACCGTCGCGCGGCGGCGTCGTCGAGCGCGTCGATGGGTACCGACGACGTCTTCCGCGCGTGCCGCAACGGCCGCCGTCGTCTGCTCGAGGAGGCCTTGGAGAAGGACTTCCAAATCGATACAAAGGACGAGCATGGGAACACGCTTCTCATGACGGCAGCGCAGCAAACCAACCCAGGGATCGTGCGCATGCTCGTGAACCGTGGTGCAAACATCAACTTGCAGAACGCGAATGGCAACACTGCGCTCCATTATGCGATGGCCTACGATGCGTCGGGTGATTTGGGCGAGTACCTCATCGGTCAGGGCGCGGACGATGCGCTTGAGAACCAGTGGGGTCTGAGTCCATACGACGGCATCACTGCTGATGACGGGTGAATGTGGTTATGATTGAGAAAAGAGCAGGGGAGGAAGAGAGAGAGAGAGAGAGAGAGAGAGAGAGAGAGAGAGAGAGA
>TARA_B110000208_G_scaffold190759_1_pt1 | contig 10835 bp, 10 predicted proteins | sample TARA_B110000208 | Tara Oceans TARA_B110000208 (sample SAMEA4397426) | marine metagenome | biome: Polar Biome; feature: [SRF] surface water layer (ENVO:00010504); material: water (ENVO:00002006), including particulate matter (ENVO:01000060) such as... | depth 5 m
GGACCAGACTGTAGTGGTCCTGAGTGTTTTTTTGTCCCACAACTTGGCGATAATAATCGTACGAGGTTTAAACACGATACTATCACTGCGTGCCATTGTATCCCATCGTATAATTATGTGGTTGGAACGAACACCGTAGGCGTATCTTTTCAATCAGAAATTGTTCCAAATATCTTACAGATACTCTTAGATAATTTTAAGATCATATATGCCACGAGAAACGATAAATCACCTCGAACTGCGTGGTATATTTTTGATCCAGACGAAATCTTTCCGGACGACATAGGTGGTCTATGTATCGACCTACAAGAGTTCATTGATAAATGTAGACTGAGTCCTACCACTGAAATAACCGACGCGTGTAATATCATGAATAATACGAATGACGGCGCGAATGCTACGTGCTATAATAGTCCCAAAAAGTTCTGTGATGCAGACTCAATCGATGAAGATAACTGTATAAAAGAAACCCACACTCTCATTGATGTTTTAAAAGATAACATCAAATCATATGTTGACCCGACAAAAACCGATTATTGTTTATGCAAGGAAATAAGTCCTGTGGATGGTGAGACCAAAGGTGATAGCGTATGGCGTTCCAGGTCTTATTGTGAATCACAAAATCAAGGGGACAAAATACACATATGTGAGGATGACGCATATAAAAATACGGTCCTCAATAATATTAAGAAGTTCTGCGCGAAAAATCAAGAAAATCAAGAAAAATGTAGTCAACATACGGGTAGTTTGGAAGACGAGCAGCTACAATCAAGCTTCTTGTTTAACTATAAGTTTAATGAGGCCACTGGAACAACAACTAACCTTTGCAGTCCGGATGATGGTATAACGTGTCTTCCGTACAGTTCCATTGAAGTATCTGAAGTTCCCGACCCCCCTGACAATCCCGAACTCCCGAACCAATCGGACACATATACTCAATTTATACGCACTAAGTCTGAGACGAGTATCTACAGGGTACTCCAGGAGGATTATTGTTATTGTGCCCCTCCGCCCTCAGAATTATGTACTGCATATTCTGAATGTTATGATACTGATGCTACTGATGCTACTGATGCTACTGATGCTACTGATGCTACTGATGCTACTACTTGCGATTTAAACAAAGACATACATAATGGTCTAATTCCGCCACCAGGACCATCAGGACCAGCAGCAGGGACAGGAGCAGTGGGAACAGGAGCAGTAGGAACAGGAGCAGTAGGAACAGGAGAAGGACAAAACCACCCGTCATGGCTGGATGATATTAAATATAATGCGCTCCTCGGTGAGAATATTTTGCCCACAGATTACTGCCGCAACAAACTGAAGTGTATGGGATATGCGTGTGATAGCGGTGGGAAAGATATCCCTAACGACACATACGGTGATAACGATAACACCTCAGGATGGTATTTGCGTTATTTTGCACACCCGTTTACACCTGGATATTCTGGGGCATCCTTAAAATATGGTATTTATGATTCTATATCGTTGCCAGTCAAGGATCTTATAAAACAATTGGGAAAAGGTAGCGCGAGCTCAAGTTATACAGTCGAGATACCCACTAAGAAGATTGTGAAGTTTTTCACAGGCAAAGATGAAACCCCTCTATATGCGTTAAAGAAGTCCTATTGCACGGAAACCGATACTTTGTCAGAATTAGCATCGATCAATTTAAATGCCGCGGATAATGAGGACCATGTGATGAGCAGCAGCGAACTTGCAATTGGTCAAATGTTTACCACATCTGCGATTAAAGGATGTTTATCTAGTCTACTGAGTCTAATGAATCCCGCCTCCGCTTTCTTAGGTTCAAGTTCTAGTTCCTCGTGCGCATTAGCGCCGTCAAAAATACTGGGAGATGCTAAAACATATATGACCGCGTTAGAGAATAGAGACGAAGACAGGTTGTCGGGGGACGTGCTTAATTCGATTGCCCAAGCGGTTTCCATCGCTTGTCCGTCGGTCGAAGATAACACACCATATATATTAAACTACTCGCGTGTGGTAGAAATATTAACAATCTTTGTGGTTGGTATCGGATACATTATTTCTATACCCATAGGATTATTATACTTACTGATAAGTTTACCGATTAGAGTGTTTTACTATCAATTTAAGGAAGATGAAACCGAAGATGAAACCGAAGAACGAATACCTCGCACGAGCACCATAATGTTCTTAATTGCATGCTTCTTTCTCTTAATCTTTCTGCTACGGAAGAGCAGTCTCATGAGTAGTCTCCTGAGCAGTTTATGGCGTAATAATGACTATCTCAACGTAAAAATGCCTGTAAAAATGTCTGTAAAATGAAAAATAAATAAAATATAAGATTATTATATGGTATACTTTTCGATGAGCTACATTCTTTTTTTAAACGCCATTAACTCCATCCCCTTATTTTTAATGTATATGATTTCCAAGAGTCTTAATTATTCTCTCCTTATTTCGACATTCATTCTATCGCATTCTGTAGATTTATATTTTCAAAGATTCATTACAAAGTCGATACATCTCGTCGTGCTACTAATCATTCTTATCACTATGACTAGTTATATGTATGAAAAATATAGATATATAACATTTAGCGAAATCGTAGTAATTTTTACAACTATGATGATAGGTTTATATTTCCTTCTCAAGATAATAAAGCGGGGTAATAATTACGTCTTGAACAACGGATATATTATATTCACTGGCATAAGTTTCTTATATTTCTCATCTTTACCTGGTATTGTCGATAGTATTTAAGTAAATATAGTATAGTAATATCATCATCATGGATGGCTTAAAAAATAGGTATTTAGAGAGTGGAACATTTGATAGTTTCATTAAAGATTACGCCTTATCGAGAAAAAAAGAAACTGAACAACTGAATGCGTTTCTAAATAGTGTTGAACTCAATACGAACTATTTTAGAACTGGTCTTAAGAATAATCACAAGTTCAAATCGAATAAAGATACCGATACATATACTATTAAATGTCTGAATAGTAATCTCAATAAGATTTCTGGATTGAATAAAGACAATATTATTAATGATATCCTTAATGAATGCAAGAACAAAAAGCATCTCTATCCGCTTTTTTTCGACACAATCTTACATAAGACTATCACTCATTCGAACTATATAGAATGTTATGCGTTAATCCTCAAGGGATTGGTCGATAGTGAAACCCGAGATATATTCTTGAAAAACATAGGAGATATAAAGGACGAAATTAATGTTAACCACCAGATCGATAATAGCTCATATGAAAACTTATGCGATATCAATCTATATACTGATAAAATATATGGATTAAATCTTTTATTGGTGAAACTAGAAAAGTACGGAGTTTTAGAAAACTACGTTCAGAACAATCTTGCTGAATTATTCACTATTATGGAACACACACAAGATGAAACAATTATATATCGCGTCATTTCGTGTCTGTTCCAAATGAATGAGGAAATTAATGGACTCTTAACTGTCCCACATAGAGATAAACTCATCTCTATTAAGACTAATAGTAAACCCAAAATAAAGTTTAAAATTGCCGATATCTTGGATAAATATAATTAAAGGGATACAGACCTTATCACTAATGAACAATCTCACCACCATCAATCCAGCAGACTCCGCTGATATATGTACTGACGGAAACTTTATCTCTCTCACCGAACAGAGTTCATGTTTTAACATACATTTGGCATGTTTTAACATAAAATTGGAAAACAGCGCTTTAGATGATCTACTAAACGTAAAAAGAGACCTCGTGACTTTCATCGACGATGAAACTATTATCGCACCCGAGACGTTAGATTCTCCATTCGAGACATTGCTCAAAGAGTTTCGAACTAGAGGCAATGAACTGCGAAAGATACTGGAATGTGCTGAAAAAGATTACGAAGAACACAAACTAGCTGCCGAGAATGACGTTGCTAAAATAAATGCCTTTATAGTTTTCGCCACAGGATTGAGTAACATACCGTCGGAGCATTCACAACTCTTAACCGAATCGGTGAATGTTCTACTCAAAGATATTAACAATCCCGATAATATAACTCGCGTCAAAAAAGCGTATTCCGAAGCTAGAAATAATTACGTGTTGTATCTCAAAGAACTGTTAGCGGTCAACAATCTGAATATAGGAAACAAATGTAGTATTTGCTTTACTAATATTGTTGAATCGTATTATAATCCGTGTGGACACACTATCTGCAACGAATGTGATAGATTCGAAATAGGGGCAACGGAAAAATGTCCCATCTGCAGGACAGATATTAATAGCAAAAATAAATTATATTTTACCTCTGATTGATGCCCCCGATACGAGAACAGTTGGGGCATAATAATTTCATCTTGTTATGTTCGTCTACATCGACCGAACAGCGTTCAACATCATCACCCATGACAACATTAATACAGTTATAGCACCTCCCATCTTGTTTAGAATGAAGTAGTTGCTTATGGGATATTTGTTTCCTCAACGGCATAATTGATTGTATATCGTGGAGTGGTTTACGATTCGTTTCATATATCTCTTTGAACATCTTATAAATGTAATCGGGATAAACATAATACAAAAACAGATAACAACTATATGCAACCATGGAACCATAGAAATAATATTTAGTTTTATCAGCTAGGTCTATATATTCAACGATACACCTATATATCATCAGTATAATTATCAACAATATTAAACCATTCATATATTATGCGTTATTTTTATCGGCGTTATTTTCCGGACATATTTCACCGGTGTTATCTGCGATAGCATCCGTGGGTTTCGCCTCGACTTCACACTCTATTACCTTATCCCTAACTGATAATTTATCCTCATCATCGTTGATTTTTTTTCGCGAAACCCGAGGAGTATGTTGTCCTGGACCGCGCTTTAGTTTCGTGTCTTTGAGTGGTTTGTCGTTAAAGACAACTGACCTTCTAACTTCTGTCTGGTTATATATATCTGTTTTCATATCGAACGCACCCATATCTTTTTCTTTATTACCCACGATATAATCGTATTCCTGATTACTTAATTCTTCGATATAATTCTCGATAGATAAAGAAAACTGAGGGAATAATCGATGAACATCTTTAACATCGGTATCGTTATACTTCTCGGAGTAAGTTATAAATCTTCTCATTTCTTGTTTCAATTTATTATCATACTGTGTATAAAGACTATACCTCTGGTTTACCTTAAAGAATACAGTCAAGTTGGTTATAACACCCATTATAACCGATAATGTTATCGCTGAGATATCCATGAGTTTTTTAACATTGGGTATATCCTGAACAGATTTGTTATCTTTTATCGTAATGAGAGTAGGGAGAATCACCGAACCTAGTTGAAGCGATAGATTTGAAAAACAAAATAATCTTTTAAACTTCATCTTACGTCGCTCCAAGTATCTCAATTTATAAAGATACTCATACCTGAATATATTATATTGCTCCTCAGTTAATTGCATCTTATCAATCGAGTACTTGATTGATTCGATCTCATTAAACTTCGGCGATTTACACGGACACCAACCTTTATTGTAAAAGTTCGGTTCTTTTTCAGGTATATCGCGATAAAAGCGAGTTGGGTAATTATCTAACAGTGTCTGAATGTGTTCATTCCCTGAGTTCTTAAAATGAAAGAGTTTCTTCTTTATACTCTTGGTGTCCTTATCACCTATTTTATCGCCCCTATGCACAACATCATCAACTTCATTATAATCAATCTTGTAATCATAATAATATAAGACAACCTCCTTTAATTTAAAGGTAAGGTATTTCATCGCATTAGTGTAATCAAGTTTAGATTTTCTCTTATGAATATGCCAGATATTTAGCAAATCTGTAGTATTATATAACCAGGACCTCAATTCCATAAAATCCAACTCGTTGTCTATATTCAACGTTTTAGGAAATTGAGGAATTACATCGATAAAGTTAAGTTTATCAATGATATCATCGATACGGTGCGTTTGCAGATAAAGCACCTTTGCCCCTATTTCATCGAGACCATACTTAAGGACTGCTTCACTCGCTTCTTCTTCTTCGTCCGAAGATATCCCCTGACTTATGTTGTTTTTACTGGGATTGTATTGTGACGGATCAATATAAACAAGCTGCGGCATCTGCTGTAAATAGGGAGCATAGTGATAGTTATCGTTCTTATATCCTGATTTTATATCGTGGGCTTGACTCGTTGACGGAGGATACGAATTAGATACTTCACTTCGACCAACGGGTTTAACGTTTTCTTTAACGGTTTCTTTATATCCAAAGAATGACCACATATGAATTACAGTATATTCTTTTCAAACATATCTTTAAGAGCCTGTTTTACAGAAAAGTATTGATAATCTATATGCGAAGCGTCTTGTTTGTCTACATCTATTAATATAGTCGTCCACCCCATCTTTTTAGCAGTCCTTAAGTTTTCCGATACGTCATCAAAAAAATATATTTCGGGTGCATCGAATAACGATAATTTCTCTTCATTTAAAATACCATCTTCAACCATTCGATAACCACGTACCTCGGGTTTCATGTTCCGTATATCTTCGGGTCTATAATATATCCCCTTAATAAGATTTGACAGACTCTTCCGTTCCAATATATCTACGGCATGCTTTAATACAGCATTCGTGTAGATGTAATTCGAATATTGATTATCCATCAGAGAATACAATTCCGCATCGTATCTTATGTTGTCTTTATTTCCCAATAAGCGGGTATCATACAGAGTATCGTCTAAGTCATATACAAGAATCCTCATTATATATATTAGTATTTAACCTTCAAATGTATTTTATAAGCACATCGATTTAAAGGGAAATATATATATATATATATCTCTCTATAATGTCAGAGTATCTACTTACCGAAGAAAATAAGAGATATGTTGTTTTTCCCATTCAGAATGATAAAGTATATGAAATGTATAAGAAAGCTGTCGCTAGCTTCTGGACACCCGAAGAAATTGATTTAGAAAAAGATTTAACCGACTTTAACTCATTAACCGATGATGAACGATATTTCATTGAGAATGTACTGGCGTTCTTCGCCGCGAGCGACGGTATCGTCAATGAAAACTTAGGTGAAAGATTCTTAAACGAAGTTCAAATTAAAGAAGCAAAGATGTTTTACGGTTTCCAAATAGCCATGGAAGATATTCACGGGATCACATATTCACTTCTCATTGATACTTATATTAAAGATGCTGCTAAAAAGGATAAGCTCCTAAATGCGATCGAAACCGTCCCCTCAGTGAAAAAGAAGGCAGATTGGGCCAAGAAATGGATCGAAGATACTGACTCAGACTTCGGGAAGCGTGTCGTCGCATTCGCTGCAGTCGAGGGGATATTCTTCTCAGGATCATTCTGTTCCATCTTCTGGTTAAAGAAGAGAGGTCTCATGCCGGGTTTATGTTTCAGCAACGAGCTAATTAGTCGCGACGAGGGTCTACACACGGAGTTCGCTATCCTCATGTATTCGATGCTACAGAATAAGCCGTCCAATGAGACGGTCATACAAATTATTTCGGAAGCAGTTGCGATCGAAAAAGAGTTTATTACAGAGTCTCTCCCGTGCGCTTTAATAGGAATGAACCAAGACCTCATGAAACAATATATTGAGTATGTTTCAGATAGACTGCTATTAATGATGGGAATCCCTAAGATTTTTAACACTGCAAATCCGTTTGAATGGATGGAGCTTATCTCTGTTCAGGGAAAGACTAATTTCTTTGAAAAGCGTGTCGGGGAATACTCCAACGCATCTAACCCTACCGTTGATAATTCTAATAGTTTCGAAATCGATGAAGATTTCTGATTAGAGTCTGTCATTAGATAATGTCCCGTTGCACAACTCATTAAGCTCTATGTATTCATTCATTAGCGACCTGTAAGACCAATAAGTATAAAATAATGCCACAGATAAACAATAATTTGAGTATTTAAAGAATCGAATACGACCAATTAGAGACCGTAAAAACATCGTGTATTGCAACGTCTCCTCATCGGATACCGTCCCCGTAAGCTTGATAATCTTTACTTTCATGTCATTCTCACGATAACTGTCTATAAGCCCTCTACATAGGGGACACGTCTCTTTATTATTATTGAACCATCCCTCTATGCATTTTTTACAGAATATATGACCACAATCTGTCGTACATATATCTTGTATCTTCTCATAACATATCGGACACAACGGGTCCACGAATACATCTGTTATCTCTTCCCTGGTCATTTACTATCTCTTGTTTTTTTTAAATAACCGATCTATATTGGATTTAGATTTAGGAGTCGTTCTAACTTTCTTCACCTGTCTCTTGGTCGTGTATTCAATTCCGTCAAAATCTAATATCTTAATACTACTTACCAGTTCATTTTCATATACGACAATATTCACTTTATTTAGCAAATTGTCATTACATAGTTTAAATACTATGTTTTTAAGATTATCCCTCTGTTCGGGGGTAAGATTATTCCGGTCGGTTTCACTGTTTACAAACAGTTGCAATCTATTTAGTTTAATCCCCCTCTCCAATTTTACCCACTCTCTATCGTAAACAGATGGGTCATCCTTTTTAGGTGATCCAGTTGTGGGTAAAAAATCGTCGATCACAGGCTCGTCCCATAACTCGAGAGACACCGAACTATCGTCACGTAACTCCCCCGATACTTTCAACGAAACGTCATTACCACCAGCGTCTTTATTAGTTGAAAGTATTTCTTTTAAATCACTCGTATCCATCGAGATATTCTATATATATATATAGATAGTCCTTTAAATATTATCACTAATTATAATCTAAGTAAATACAACGATGAAACCCTTAACCGCCGACGGACAATATTATGTGAGACCACCATCACTCTCATTCAAAGAAATACATAATACAAAGACCCACATAGAATACAAAGTCCAAACCTTCCGTACCCCCAAAGATAAGAATAATTCTGATAATTTCTTAGAACAAATGACCGACTCATTTATCTTCTGCGATGAGTTCATGAAAATAAAAATGCCCAAGAAATCCCATATGATTAAACAAAATGGTAAGAAAAGATACGCATATGCCTTCGGCATGTTCCCTAATCCTAAAAACGGCAAAGCCTCATACCTAGATGGATGCATCCTCGGAGCCCTGGGTCTGAAGCGCCAAGATACGAATGCCGACGTTGTCTGTTTCGTCACTCCTGATATCAATATAGATGACAGAAATAGATTAAAAGTTGTCTTCGACAAGGTTATTAGGGTGCCATACATCTCTCCATTCGATATGCCAGGAACTGGCAAGCTAAAAAATATAAAAATGGACCCCAATATCTTTAAAAATTGCCCCAATTATACCGCAGAACACCCCTATTCACACGTATTTTTCAAACTTCATATCTTTAATCCGGATCTGTTTCCATATGATAAAGTATGCTTCGTTGATTCTGACCTCGTCCCCTTAAACTTCTATGATTCGTTGTTCTCCTTAAACACCCCCGCCGGATGGGTCGAATATCGAAAAAAAGAACCCTACAAACAAGCATACGTTTGGGACAGATGCGACTACCTTAAACACGGACAGCGTATCCCAAAGGCCATTACAGATATAGACAAACCCACTGGAGCAGATGTGAATGCTGGGTTAATGGTTATATCTCCCAATAAAAAAGAATATAATGATATGATTAAAGAATTAACATCACCCATTGAAACGTGGATGGGAACGAACAAAAAACATAAGGGCTTCTATGACTTCGATTTTGATGTAGCCGGTGGTCAACAGTTCATTCCAAACTCTTACTGTTTCCCCGAACAAAACTATCTTACCAAGCGGTACTCTGGTAAATGGACGTTCATTGAGTTCGCATTCCAAAGTTGGACTCTTGATCCGTGTAATTCATTCGGTATTCACATGGCCGCGTTCAATCCCAAACCGTGGTTCAAACAACCCGCTGGATTAAATTTCGTCTCTAAAACTAAACCTGTTGATTACATTTTTGAAGATATAAAAAATGGTAAAGCACGCATCAAATCTATCCCCACCGTCCTAGCCGAACAAGATAATCATTTGACCTTTGAAAATATTAATTATTCATATGAAATATTTAATGATGTTATTATATGGGGTCTCGTTAATTACCCTAAATTAAGTCAGTTCTTTGTTCAAAATACGGAAATACACGGGACTAAACGAACAACCGACCAAGACAATTTTAGCCCCTTATTGAAAGGCACGCAGTTCAAAACATTTAAAACTATTAAAGAAAATGACAGTGCTTACAACAAACTTAGTTTATCACAAAGGTATATCTTTCATCTCTTGAAGAATAATAAAAAGTACGCAAAACTCATTCAAAATAATTATCTCTCTGTTTGTGAAAACAAAAAGATTGATAGATATGGGTTAAACTCTTATAATCCCAAAATGATTGAATATCCCAACCATTCAACCAACAATAGGGGTGGTTTACTTTTGACTAAGAAGAAGAAAAGGAAGAAGAAGAAGAAGACGCTATAGTATCTGGTTCATGGTGCACGTTGGCCAGTTCGGTGTATAGGTGAAAGATGCATTACCATAATCCCCGTTGAAAACGCTTGATAGCTAAATGTCCCAGCTACTAGCCAATCCCCTGCTGTTGTCGTCGTCGAGCTCCAGGGAGTAGATGTCGGTGGCGGGCGGTCGGCGACCTGACGCAAACCCTTAACCTTCATCACCACGGACAAGATAGAGGGATCAGTTGGATCTGCTCTACTCCGATGCGCCCTGCAGCGCTTCACTGAAACCAGGTTGCGCTTCCGCGTGTGCAGCTTCTTCCTCAGTGGTCCAGCCTTGGGACGAACTGGC
>TARA_B110000208_G_scaffold1639_1_pt1 | contig 10820 bp, 6 predicted proteins | sample TARA_B110000208 | Tara Oceans TARA_B110000208 (sample SAMEA4397426) | marine metagenome | biome: Polar Biome; feature: [SRF] surface water layer (ENVO:00010504); material: water (ENVO:00002006), including particulate matter (ENVO:01000060) such as... | depth 5 m
TAATATGATACCCTTTTTTATTGGAGCCCTCTTCTATGCCCATAATCACTGTAGAAAAGAAATGATGCACAATTTTAGGCAAGATAACACCTATTACTTTTGTTTTTTGATTTCTAAGTTGTAGTGCTAAATTGTTCGGTTTATATTTATACAGGTTAGCATAAGCTTGAATCTTTTCTTTAGTTTCAGAACTTATTTCGTGACTATCTCTTAAAGCTTTTGAAACTGTTGATGTAGAAACTTCTAATTCTTTAGCTATTGTTTTTATGGTAATTTTTTGCTTCATTTTTTTTGTAAAACAACAATTTAAATGTTAATTTAATGATAATATCTCAAAAAAGTTGTTAACACGCAACCGATTTCGTGACTTTTTATATTCTATATTACCATATTTATACTCTATGTTTGCTTAGTGGAATGTAAATTTATTGTGAATACAAATCAAATTTACAGTTATTATTTAACAAATTATACATGAAAAAAATTAAATTATTATTAATTGGATTTCTTTTAAGTACATCATTTACACTGTTTGCACAACAAACAGCAAAAGGTGTCGTAAAAGAAAAAGCAACAGGTATAGCGTTACCTAATGTTAGTGTTAAAGTAAAAGGTACAACCAAAGGTTTTCAAACAGACTTTGATGGGGTTTTTACTATTGAAAAGGTAAAAACGGGTGATACACTTGTTTTTAGATATCTTGGTTATAAGAATACAGAAATTGTCATTAGTTCTAATTTTAACCTAACAGTTGAACTTGAAGCGTATTCTGAACAACTTGATGAAATTGTTGTTGTTGGTTATGGTACTCAAATTAGAAAAACCCTATCAAGCTCAATTTCCAAAGTGGTCGGTAAAGAGTTTGAAGGGCAACCTTTGCCTTCGTTTGAAGCGGCACTTCAAGGAAGGGCAGCAGGGGTTCAGGTAACTACTGGTGGTGCTATGTCTGGAGCTCCTGTTAAAATTCGTATTCGTGGATCAAATTCTGCTATTGGAGGTTCAGACCCTCTTTATATTATTGATGGCGTCGTTGTTGAATCAGGAGCACAATCCGTTACAAATCCAGTAGGAGGCTTTTATTTGGATGTTGGAACCAATGTTTTAGCAAATATAAACCCCAATGATATTGAATCGTTGGAAGTTTTAAAAGATGCAGCAGCGACTTCAATTTATGGAGCAAGAGGCTCTAATGGTGTTATCTTAATTACTACTAAAAAGGGTAAAACAGGTGACACAAAGTTAAACTTAACAATCGATACAGGAGTATCTGATACCACAAACCGTATTGAATTTGTAAATTCAAAGGAGTATTTATTTTTAGCGCAAGAAGCTTGGTATAACTCCGGAAAAGACCCTTTAAATTTTTGGGCTAATAGTGGGGTTTTAGTAGATGGCTTAACGAAAGAAGAAGCCATGCGCACGGACACCGATTGGCAAGATCAAGCGCTTAAAACAGGTTTTACAACGAATATAAATTTATCTGTATCTGGGGGGGATGAAAAAACACGTTTCTATATAAGTGGTGGTATATTAGACGAGGAATCCATATTTGTAGGGAATGAGTATTTAAGAATGACGGCACGTACAAATATTGATCATAAAATTAATGACAAATTTAAAATAGGAACTACCATGACCTATACGGTTGTGGATAACAATCCGGTACCAGTGCAAGAAGCGCTAGGGAAAGCAACCAATTCATTGCCTATATGGCCAATTAAAAAAAATGATGGCCTCTTTTTTAATCCAATAAATAATGTGCGAGCTTCAATCGATTTGTGGGATATTAGTGTAAAAAGTAAACAGTTCTTAGCAAGTTGGTATGTCAACTATAAGATTGCAGATGGGCTCGTTTTTAGATCGGAATATGGCTTAAACTCTTCATCTACATCCGATAAGCAATACAGAGATGTATCTTTAAGTGCTAATGGCTTGGCGACTGCCTTTACCGCTCTAGGAGATAGAAATTCATGGAATTTTAAGAACGTATTAAATTATTCAAAGAGAATAGAGGGGCATAATTTTGATCTTCTTGTGGGGACGGAGTCACAAAAAACAACTCAAAAATCATCTGTAATTAGTGGCAGAGGTTTTGCAAACTCCATATTAAAAACACCGCAAGATGCTGCCGAAATTTCAGCAATTTACAATGAGAACGCTTATACATTTGCCTCTTTTTTATCTCGGTTAAATTATGATTACAAAAGTAAATACTTACTATCGATAACTGGGCGTAGAGACGGTTCTTCTCGCTTCGGAGCCAATAATAAGTGGGGTGTTTTTGCCGCTGCATCTGTTGGATATAATATTAGTGAAGAAGCCTATTTTGATCCTTTAAAAAAAGTTATTAATTTCCTTAAAATTAGAGGGAGTTATGGTTTAACGGGTAATGCCGAAATAGGAAATTATGCCTATACTTCGACCTATTCACAATCTAATTATGATGGTAATAATGGTATTACGCTTGCTAATATCGGTGATGATGAATTAGGGTGGGAAACGACCACACAACTTGATTTAGGCTTATCTTTTGAACTATTTGACGGTAGAATTAGAGGCGAATTTGATTATTATGATAAATTAACGTCTGATTTATTATTGCCGTTCCCAGTTTCTGTGATTAGTGGGCAAACCCAAGTAACTACGAATTTAGGAGAAATTAGTAATAAAGGCTTCGAAATTATGTTAAGTGCCACTATTATTGAGAATGACTTATTTACTTGGGACTTAGCATTGAATTTGGCACGTAATAGAAATGAAGTTGTAGATATAGGAGATAATCCAGATGGTCTCATTATTCCCGGTGGTTTTGGAAGTACTGCTATTTATAAAGGTAAACCGATAGGCACTGAAGTCGTTACTATCTGGTTAGGAGTAGATCCTGCAACAGGGCAAGACATTTATCAGGATAGAGATGGGAACGCCCTTCGTAAAGATCAAGCCGTTGCAGAATATGGGTCATTAAATAATTTCATGAATGCCAACCTTGTTCCTTTTGGTAATCCGTTTCCAGAGATTACGGGAGGCATTAATAACAGTTTTAAATGGAATAATTGGTATGCCAATGCATTATTTACTTTCGAATATGGTGCCGATTATATTGCTGCCGGCGAGGCAATTAATTCAAAATATGCGTTTTCTGCCTATGATGCAACACCTCTTCGCCATCAATTAAATAGATGGAGAAACCCCGGAGATATATCAGGCGTTAGTCAATTAACAGATGATCCTACTATTTATACAAGGACTTCCGAATTTCTGTCTGATGTGGACTATTTAAGAATGAAAGATTTAACTATTGGTTATATTTTGAAACCAAAAAATGTGGATGTTTTTAAGAGTATTAACATTTACGCTAGACTTACGAACTATTTAACGTTTACAAATGCTAAGCCGTGGGTATACGATCCAGAAAATTTTAGGAATTCTGGAAACTTAAACTTGACGAGCACATGGAAATCTTCTCCTCAAGCTAAAACATGTTCGTTAGGTTTAAACATTAACTTTTAATCAGGGTCACCAAATAATTTAAAAATATTCAAAATGAAAAAAATACTATTTAGTTTAATTTTTCTGGTAACACTATGTTCTTGTGAAGATTTTTTAGAGGAGCCAAACCCAATAGGGTTATCTGTAGATAAAGTTACAGATATTTCTTCTATGCAAGCATTAGTTTACGGTTCTTACGCTAATTTAAGGAGCTTTACAGCGTATCAAAACATGATTACATCCACAGTTATTCATGATGTAGAAATAAGAAGAAATCCAAACTGGATACCCTTTTTTAATTGGAGCCAAGTTGGATTATCAAATACCTTCACTGACGGTGTTTATTTTGAAGGTTTTAAAACCCTTAATAAAATTAATACGATTGCAGATGCAAATGTTTTAGAAATGACCGCGACAGATGCTCAAAAAAATAGTGTTCTTGGGGATATGCATTTTTTAAGAGCATTGGTATATTTTGACATGAACAATTATTTCACACTTAATTCTTCTGGAAACACAGTGCCTTTAGTCTTAAACGTTTTAGGTGTTAATGATAGGGTAACTGTTGCAAAATCATCGGATGTTCAGGCTCAAATTGAATTAGATATTGAGCAGGCTCGCAGTTATTTTAGCAGCACCTCTGGAGTATCTAATTACGAAGCAGCCACGGCGTTAGCTGCAAGAATCTATTTTTACCATGAAAAATATGATTTAGCCTACCAAAGAGCTCATGAAGTTATAGAGGCTGCAAAATACGCCCTTGAAGCTGAAGTTATTTCCCCCTTTTCTGCAGGCAGTGGTTCTTCAGAAGTGATTTTTGCAATTAAATACAATGCCACTGAAGGTTGGCCGGGTGCGGCTCAAATTAACTTTGAGAGTTTTCAAGCCGATAAAGATCTGGGAATAACATCGCTTAATCCAAATAGTTTGCTTGCGCAATTAAAAGCTGCAGATCCAGATGACAAAAGACACAGCGAATTGTATTCCGAGGCTGATGGTTTAGTGTTTGCTAATGGAAAATTTCCGTCCAATCAAACAGACTATATCTATTTACGATATTCTGAAATATTATTAACTAGAGCTGAAGCTAATATTATGAGAAATAATACGGTTAGTAGTCAGGATGTGGCAGATATTAATACTGTTAAAAATAGAGCTGAAGCTGCAGATGTTATTTCTGGAATACCAAATGTAACCGATGCCTTAGAAACTCTATTTAATGAGAGATCTAAAGAGTTATGTTTTGAACACGGAGACCGATTATTAAATACTCGAAGACGTGAAAAAGGAATTATCAACGAAGCAGGAACAGGAGATATTTCGTATTCAGATTACGTAAATCGATTAGTTTTCCCATTCCCACTAACCGAAATACAAATACACGATTTAGTGAGATAATCAAATAAATAATTAAAAACCAATTAAAAACAAAAAAACAAATAAAATGAACATTATGAGAAATTTAATTAAAATAACCGGCTTTTTCCTTTTAGCCATTCTTTTCGCAGGATGCGAAGATGATTCACAAGTTAGTCAAGATGCATTAACTAATTATGCAGTTGATATTAATGGTAGCTGGAAACTTTTCAGCATTAGCAGAGATGGTGAAGACCTGTCGAGTAAAATTAGTTTTACCGGCTATACCTTAGAATTAAATGATAATACTTTTAACCTTAATTCGTCAACTGTTCCATTTCCAACATTAAAAACTACAGGGTCTGCATTTTCAAATGGGAACTGGTCTTTTAATGACGATATTTACCCAACTCATATTCAGTTTACTAATGGTTCAGAAGTAATTCCTGTTAAAATGGGCTATCCTGCTTACGGCACAAATAATTCTTCATTAGTTCTAGAATTTAGTTTAGGATGCAGCACTAACATATACTCTTATCAATTTAAAAAATAATTAAAAATGAAAAATTCTCGTAAATTACTAAAAAAAATAGCTGCTTTAGCTGCAATATTGCTTTTCGTTACATCCTGTTTTTTAATTAAAAGTGTGGATCAACCAAGTTATGTAGAAGCAGGAGAGACCATGACTGTTACGGTTAATGCGGCTTTCGATTCTGAAGATAACGGAGCAGACTATAAAATTTTATTATTTGGTATGTTGGTACCTAAAAGTTGGGATGCTAGTAATAATGCTAGTGTAAGATATGATTCAGATCATAATGAAAACCCAGACCAACCAGGCAGCGGTGCAATGACCTTTGATGAAGGTGATCTTACTAATTGGAAAAGTCAATCAAAAGGTGCCAATGGACAAGCAAGTGGTAATACCTGGGCAAAAGATATGGAAGAGATACTTGGTACTGGAGAGAATTACGGTGAAATGGAATGGGTAGCATTTTATTCTGATAAATTTATTGATGGGTCAAATGCAGCATTCGATGGAACTGTAACAATTCAAATTAAAGCAGGAGACCAACATACAGGCACTCAATTAGGATATTTTATTGGTCATGTAGGAGATGGTCTTAAATTTGAGGAAGGTGGGTCAACCCCTGAAGCTGCTTCAAAATTTTATGATGTTGAATTTACAGATTGTCTAAGCATTACGAATGTTGCAGCAGATGCTACTAATTTATGTGGATCAGCACCAACATTTGCAGCGAGCATTGGTCCGGAAAATTATTTATTTGACGATATCATCACCGTGAAATTTGATGCTAAAGAAGGTTTTAATGGAGCAAATACAGCACTTTTCAATACTAATGAAGTATTTGCATGTGCTACAGCCATGTTTTCAGATGGTACAACTATTGTTAAGTGTGAAAGAGATTCAGCTTCAAAAATGACCCTAACTGGAGATAATGTTTGGGAATTATCTTTATGGAGCCCAGGCTATTTTGGCATTACTGAAGGTCAATTAATGACAGAAATTCATTTGAATTTCCAAAATGCAGATGGGAGTATTATTGTTAAAAACCCTGGCTTTGATGAAGATATGATATTTGGTCAAGACTGCAATTAAATTTTATTTGCGTGTGAAGTGAATATTTTGAATTAGTTTTTGTTAGAAAATGGGAATTTATATTTCCCATTTTTTTTATTATAATTCATAAGGCATTAAAAAAATAAGAAAATTATGAATATAAATACTTTTAAAGAAAAATCAATTTTATTGGGATTAATATTACTAATTGCCCAATTTACATCTTTGTTTTCTCAAGAAAATTTTATTAACCCGATTATACCGGGAGGTCATCCAGATCCTTCAATATGTAGGGTTGGGGATGATTACTATATCGTAAATTCTTCATTCGAATATTTTCCGGGACTTCCCATACATCATAGTAAAGATTTAGTAAACTGGGAATTGATTGGATATGGTTTGCACAGATTAGATCAAGCAAGTGGGGTCGTAAACCTTGTTGATGCGCAGCAAAACGGAGGTATACACGCACCTACTATAAGATTTAACAATGGGTTATTTTATATCATCGTTACCAATGTGTACAGTCCAAAAGATAAAAGTAAACCCGCCGAAATGGTGAATTTTATCATCACGGCAAAAAATCCAGCAGGTCCGTGGTCGGACCCCTATGTTATTGAGGGAGCACCAGGAATAGACCCAGATATTTTCTTTGATGACGATGGTAAGGTGTACTATGTAGGTACTCATAAACCAGATGAGCCTACAGAGAATGGTATTGGAGAAATATGGGTGCAACAACTGGATTTGGAAAATTGGAAATTAGTTGGTGAACGTCACTCTGTTTGGAAAGGTGCCTGTGGAGGTTGCTGTGTAGAAGGTCCACATATGTACAAACAATATGGCAAATATTACCTGATGGTTGCTGAAGGAGGAACTAGTTATAACCACGCCGTTATGATTGCCGCGAGCGATAAAATAAGTGGTCCTTTCGAATCCAATCCAAGAAACCCAATTCTTACTTCTCGACATTTATCAAATAGCAATTGGGTGCATAGTACCGGGCATGCAGACTTGGTAGAACTTGAAGATGGTCGTTGGTCTATGGTTTCTTTAGGCATACGTAACGATGTTTCTGGAACAAGTAATATGGGGAGAGAGACATATTTAATGCCCGTAACCTGGGAACCTGCCATTGCAAGATGGGAAGAAGTGCGAAAAGGTGTTTGGGAACCTATTGAATACATGTGGCCCGTGGTTGCACCACAAACGGGAAAAGTAGAGCGCTACAATCCACTCGTTTTTCCAGATAAACCACAAATATATTCAGATGTTTTTGAAGATAATTTTGATTCTGAAAAATTAGATTTAGAATGGAACTTTCGTCGGGTGCCTCAAACAAACACCTATTCTTTAGCAGCTAAAAAGGGTGTTTTAAGGTTGAATCTTAAGCCAGAAGTGTTTGAACTTCGAGGGCAATATAGTTTAATGGGTATTCGTCAAAAAGAAAGTGATTTTGAGTTTTCAACCCAAATGAATTTTGCGCCAAGGAAGAACGGAGAAGAAGCTGGAATAAGCATTTTTCAACAAGATAATAACTATATAAACTTTACAATTTCAAAATTAAAAAACAACCTAATATTAAAAATTACGGTAAAAGAACGTGAAAAAGAAGCAAGCATTTTAAAGGAATTCTCTTTATTCAATTTTAAAGGAGACATAACCTTTAAACTGGTTTCTGCTGGTGAAAAATATCAATATTACTATTCTTTAGATAAAGGTATGAATTTTTCACTTTTTACTGAAACCGCAAATAATATTGTGATTTGTAAAGGTTATATAGGTACCAACATAGGATTATATGCAACTAGCAATGGAAAATCGACAAAATCCTATGCCGATTATGATTGGGTAAAATATCAAGGACAAACACGAAAATAAATTAATAGAATTCAGAAACGCAAACTCCACTTCCTTTTTTGGATAAAATTAAAAGAAAATGAGTAAATTACTTAAACTTTAAAAAATGAAAATTAAATTAGCAATCGGGTTTCTTCTTTTAGTTAATCTCATAATATTTTCTTCTTGCCAATCAGACAAGAAAGCGGCAACAGAACTCCCTAATATAGTAATCATTTTTACCGATGATCAGGGGTACGGAGACCTAAGTAGCTTTGGGTCTGAAACAATTTCTACCCCAAACATTGATCAACTGGCAGAAAATGGGATGAAATTCACTGATTTCCATGTAGCTGCTTCTGTATGCACACCGTCCAGAGCAGCGCTATTGACAGGTTGCTACCCAAATCGTATTGGTTTGCCAAAAGTTCTCTTTCCAGAAGGAAATCGATGGGGCAGATACAATCCAGGAAACACCGGACTGAATCCCGCTGAGCAAACAATTGCAGAAATTTTGAAGAAAAAAGGATATCGGACGGCAATGGCTGGCAAGTGGCATCTTGGACATATGGAAAAGTTTCTGCCTTTGCAGCACGGGTTCGACCAGTACTTTGGTATTCCATATTCAAATGATATGAGCAAGGGAGAATTGCCGTTGATTCGAGGCAATGAGGTGGTAGAAACCGAACCTGACCAGTCTTTACTGACTAAGCGTTATACCGAGTTTTGTGTAGATTTTATTGATAAAAAGTCTGACAAAACACCATTTTTTATTTACCTGGCGCATACCATGCCCCATATTCCAATTTTTGCTTCGGAAGAATTCAAAGGAAAATCAAAAGGAGGGCTGTATGGAGATGTTATTGAAGAAATTGACTGGTCGACAGGTGAGATAGTAAAAGTCCTAGAAAAGAAGGGAGTTCTGGATAATACGCTGGTAATTTTCACCTCTGATAATGGTCCCTGGCTTTCTGTTGGAAACCACGGTGGAAGCGCAGGAGAATTACGTGGTGGTAAGTTCGATATTTTTGAAGGAGGCTTCCGAGTGCCTGCTATGATGTCATGGCCGGGCATCATAACAAAAAGAACTGTGAATGATGATCTGATAACCAGTATGGACATATTGCCTACGATTTGTGAAATCACAGGAGCAAGCTTGCCTGATAGCAAAATTGACGGACAAAGTATATTAGCGACTCTTCAGGGTAAGAAACAAAATGAATTGAATGATCGGTATTTCTATTATTACTCAAATGAGGAGATAATGGCTGTCAGAAAGGGCGATTGGAAGTTTATTAAAGCTCATAAATCCAGAAGGATATTGGAGCCTGGTAAAGATGGTGTCTTTGGAAAGGACGAAGGGTTCGATCAACCGGAAGCTTTATATAATTTGAATGAAGACGTTTCGGAAAGTAATAATATTATTAAAATACATCCCGATATTAAGATTGAATTAAAAAAGGAAATTGAATTATTTGAAACAAGTTTAAAAAAAGATGCACGTCTAGTTGGAGTTGAGGACTAATGCAACAATCTAAACTTTTACCGATAACCATTTAATAATAGAATATAAAGAAATCTATCTTATTGTATTAATTTAAAAAGTTTTATAGTAATACGTATTGAAAACGTAAAAGATTACAAAGAAATAATTGTTGCTAAATATAAAGAAGAAAGGTTTTTCTATAACTATCTTTTAAGCGAGTTAAGAGGGAGCTACTGCATAAGCTTTCAAAAGAAACCACGTTCAGCGGGAATAGCTATTTCAGATTCAATTAGTTATAACGATATAATTAGAGACTCATCATAATAATGTATTATTTAGGATTAGACATAGGAAGCTCTTCAATTAAAGCAGCTTTAGTAGAGATTGAAACAGGTAAAAGTTTAGGCGTTGTGCAAGAACCCAAAGAGGAAATGGGGATGTTTGCTCAAAAAAACGGTTGGGCAGAACAAAAACCAGAAGATTGGTGGACGCACAGTTGTAATGCCATAAAGCGTTTAAAAAAACAATACAATATCTCAAGAACACAAATAAAAGGTATTGGTATATCTTACCAAATGCACGGACTGGTGCTTGTAGATAAAGAAGGTAATACTCTAAGAAAAAGCATCATATGGTGCGATAGTCGTGCGGTAGAAATCGGGAATAAAGCATTCGAGGCCATTGGAGAAGAAACCTGTGCATCAAACCTTTTAAACTCACCCGCAAATTTTACAGCTTCGAAATTAAAATGGGTAAAAGACCATGAACCATCTATTTACAAGAGCATCTATAAATTCATGTTACCAGGCGATTATATGGCCTACAAGTTTTCAAATGTTATAAATACAACTATTTCTGGCTTATCCGAAGGCATTTTTTGGGATTTTAAAAAAGATTCAATAGCAGATTTTCTGTTAGACCATTACGGTATAGATAAAGCCTTGGTTCCAGATATCGTGGAAACCTTTGGGCTGCAATCCGTAGTAGATAAAAAAGGAGAGAAAGACAGCGGTTTAGCCTCAGGAACACCAATTTATTACAGGGCAGGAGATCAACCCAACAATGCAT
>TARA_B110000208_G_scaffold151734_1_pt1 | contig 10809 bp, 11 predicted proteins | sample TARA_B110000208 | Tara Oceans TARA_B110000208 (sample SAMEA4397426) | marine metagenome | biome: Polar Biome; feature: [SRF] surface water layer (ENVO:00010504); material: water (ENVO:00002006), including particulate matter (ENVO:01000060) such as... | depth 5 m
TCCTCCTCCTCCTACTGGTGAAGAAGATTGTTTACTATTTCCTGTTGATTTTATACATTTTCTATTATTACATATTAAGTTGGTATTACACTGTTGATTATTATTACAATTTGAATCTATATTACCTTTATTATTTGAATCTATATGACCTTTCTTAGGTGAAGGAGAAGTTAATATATCATCATCTCTTGTAGCATAATATATTACAATAATTACTATCACAAATATAATTCCTAGAATTATATATATATGACTGTTTTTATCATTTTCTGATTCATCAGAACTATTATCTGTATCAGAATTCATTTTATACTTTATATATATATATATATATAAAGTATAAAAATAATTTATTTTTTTTTTATTTTAATATTCAAATTATCTAAATATAATGTATTTTTATAATCATTAATAATATTTTTAATTACATATTTTTTTAAATAAGAATTTAATTTATTAATTATTTTTTTATATCTTCACAACTCATCTAATCCTTATACTAGTTATCATTCTCATAATATTGATATATATATATTAACTTATAGTTGTTCCCCTCTCCACATACACAACAATTCTTTTTTGCATCATCCATACCTTTGAATGGACTTTCCCATCTACTACCTATCTTACCATCTTTACAGTAATTTAGATCATTATATTGTTGACATGTAGTATTATACTTATCTACTCATTCGGAAGTATCTTCACATTTTGCTTTATTTCCTCCTCCTATTGATGATGTCGGTGAATGTGAAATACCTCATCCTACTGGTATTGGTTGCGGTTTAGATGAATTACTATACATATAGTAATTATAGCAGTTGCTGTAATTACTATATGTATATATCCCATATATAATAAGTACAATTAAACCTATAATTAAAAATAATTCATAATAATTAGTTTTAGAATTATCATCATTCAAATCACTAGTAACATTATCAAAATCTAAAGTATCCATTTTTATATATATATAATCTAAATTATTTTTTAATAATATAATATGAATAATTATTTCCGGTATGAATATCTTTAATAGTAATATTTACATTATTTAAATTTAATGAATTTTTAAAATCATTAAAAATTTGTTTAATTACTTTATTTTTATTTATTTCATTATAAATTTTATTACTTTCAAATGGTAATATTAATTTATACATATATATATATATAAATTAATAAAAAAATTATAATGGATGTTTTTTAATATAATTAGAAATATTATTTTCTTTACCAGTTGTAAACCAACTTTTAAAAGTTGGAAATCTAACATATTGTAATTCATAAATATTAGGATATACCTTTAATACGAAATAATATCCGAAAGATAATATATCATCTTCTATCATAGATAGATAATTTAATTGACTTTTTATTTTATTTAATAATTTTATTTTTATTAAATACTCTTTAAAATAGTTATAAAATTTCTTGAGAATTAATTCATAAATATTAGGATATATAAATATATAATATAAATGTGAATAAAATAATAATTGAGGTTTTATTAATAAATATTCATTCATTTTATCATAAGGTGAATTTATATAATTATTCCTTTTATCATAAGGTGAATTATTACCTTTTCGTTTTTTTTTTGTATTTGAAAAATCACATCATATAGTTGGAAACAATCAACTAAAATACAATTATCTATAATATAATGTATATGATTTTATGTTGAAACATAATCATCCCTAGTATGATACCAATTATTATACCATTTGTATAATGGTATTTTTTTATACATTAGAGAATGACATTTTTTAGTTGGACTTCGACTTGGACTAGATTTATGATAACTCATTGGACTTGGAGAATTAAAAGTATCATTAAAATCAAGTAAATATGTATTATTGTCTATTATAAATTCTATATTATTATTATTAGGAGATAATAATTTATTATTTTTTATTATACTCGGAGTTGATTTATTATATATTATACCAAGCAATATTTTTTTATCCATATATATATATAAAATTGAATTTAAATATATTTATATTTAAATAATATTATATTAATATTAATATGGAAAAAATTATATTTAATAGTTTAGATTGGATTGATTATCATGAAGGAGATTACGATGATGAGAATGATGATCAAACTTATATAATAGAAATGTTTGGAAAAACAAAAGATAATAAATCAGTTTATGTTAAAGTTAATAATTTTACTCCATTTTTCTATATTGAATTAGATGAAAAATGGGATAATAATAAAATAAAAATACTAATGCAGACTATTCAAAGTAAACAAATATTTTATGGTATAACTAAAACATATTTCCATAGTTGTGATATATTAGAAAAACATAAATTATATGGATTTACCGGTAATAAGCATTTTAAATTTATACGTTTAATTTTTGAAAATCATATTGCTATGAGAAAAGCATCATATTTATTTAAAAATGGTATAAAAATATATACAATTTCGAGAGAAAAAATTAAATTCAGGGTATATGAATCTAATATAGACCCTATACTTAGATGTATGCATATCCGTAATATTCTACCATGTGGGTGGATAAGTATAGATAAATATCATAAAATACCTAATAATAAAAATGTAGATATAAGTATTGAAACAACATGGACAAATTTGAAACATGTAGAAAATAATGAATTAGCTCCTATTAAAATAATGTCTTATGATATTGAATGTACTAGTGAAGATGGATCATTTCCCCAACCATATAGAGATAATGATAAAATTATTCAAATAGGTAATACATTTAACATATTAGGTTCAAAAGATTGTTATTATAAAAATATTATAACATTAAAATCATGTGATGATATAGAAGATGTAGATGTAGAATATTATGATACAGAAGAAGAAGTAATTATAGCATGGTGTAAAATGTTGATTAAACAAGACCCTGATATTATAACTGGATGGAATATATTTGGTTTTGATAATACTTATATATATGAACGAGCAGTTAAATTAGGTATAGAAGATCATGTATTAAAATTAGGACGTGTATCTAATAGGAAATTACCGTTTATTATAAAAAACTTATCATCTGCAGCACTAGGTGATAATAAATTAAAGTTTTTTAATATGCAAGGAAGAGTTCAAATAGACTTAATGAAGGTTGTTCAAAGAGATTATAAACTGGATTCATATAAACTAGATAATGTTGCTGAAGAATTTATTACTGGTGATATTAAAAGTATTAAAATTAAAAGAAGAAGTAAAACATCAGAAATAGAAATAACAAATATATCAGATATTATTATTGGTAATTTTGTTAAATTATCTATTGCTATAAGTAAATTTGATACATCTTATTATAAAGATGGAATAAAATTAAAAATTATTAAAATTAAAGAAAATACAATTACTATAAATCATATTATAGAAGACATTGAAACTAAATGGAAATGGGGGTTAGTAAAAGATGATATTAAACCTGCAGATATTTTTAGACTACAAAAAGGTAGTTCTAGTGATAGAAAAATGGTTGCGGAATATTGTGTTCAAGATTGTGTATTGTGTAATAAATTAATGGAAAAATTATGTATTCTATTTAATAACATTGCAATGGCTAATGTTTGTAATGTTCCATTGTCATATATATTTTTAAGAGGTCAAGGTATTAAAGTATTAAGTTTAGTTGCTAAATACTGTAGAACAGAAAACTTTTTAATACCTATATTAGATATTAAAAAAGATAAAGATGATGATGAAAAAATTGGTTATGAAGGTGCTACTGTTTTTAAACCAAAAATAGGATTTTATAATAGACCAGTTGCTGTTTTAGATTATGCATCCTTGTATCCAAGTTCAATGATGCATAAAAACTTATCACATGAGATGTATGTAGATATAGGCGGTCAATATGATAATCTTAAGGGATATAAATATAGAAATATTCAATTTAAAAATAGTGATGATACTAAAACTACATGTAGGTATGCTCAAAAAGAAGATAATAGTTTAGGTATAATGCCTTCTATTTTAAAAGATTTATTGTCTCAAAGAAAAAGAGTTAAAAAATTAATTAAAGAAGAAAATAATCCTTTCAAAAAAGATATTTTAGATGGTCAACAATTAGCATATAAATTAACAGCTAATTCATTATATGGTCAACTAGGATCATCATTTAGTCCAATATATAAAAAAGAAATTGCTGCTTCAACTACTGCAACTGGTAGATTGATGCTTGAACTTGCTAGAGATTATACTGAAAAAGACTTTCCAATTATTATTGAAAATATATATAATAATCTAGATAATAAAGAAGAACTAGATAAGATTTATAAAAAAGAACTTCGTAAAGATTTATATGAAAATGATGAATGTAAAAATAAAATTTCGAATATAGTTAATAATATTATTGGTGATAACTCAATTACACCAAATGTGGTATACGGTGACACCGATTCCATATTTATCGACTTTGAAATAAAAGATAAAAAAACAAATGAATTTTTAGTAAAAGATGATGTATTAAAATATGCTATAGATTTAGGATTAGTATGTGGTATGTTAATTAAATCTAGATTAGAGTATCCACATGATTTAGAATATGAAAAAACATTTTGGCCATTTTGTATTTTTACCAAAAAGAGATATATAGGTAATAAATATGAACTTGATCCAAAAAAATTTAAACAAAACTATAATGGTATTGTATTGAAAAGACGTGATAATGCCCCTATAGTGAAAGAAATTGTTGGTGGGATTGCTGATATTTTGTTAAATGAAAGGGACTTGTATAAATCTATTGATTTTTTAAATACCAGTGTAGATAAATTATTAAAAGGCGAATATCCGTTGAAATATTTTATTACATCAAAAACGCTGAAAGGTAAATATGCTTTTAGAGAAAGAAATCCTCATGTATGTTTATCAGACAGAATGTATGATAGAGATCCTGGTAGTGCACCTAATATAAATGAAAGAGTTCCATTTATTACAGTAAAGATAAATGAAGAAGATATATATATAAGAAAAATTAAACAAAATAATATTAATATTAAAAATTCATTACATTATTGTAACAAAATAGAATTTAATAAAATATTTGAATTATATGAAAAAATTAAAAATTCTAAAGATAAAAAAGATATTAAAAAATTAGAAGCATTATATATAACTGAGTTTAATCCTATGCAAAAAAGAATATATATGATACGAGAATACATTAGTACACAATGTATTGATCCCTTAGAAAAACAAAAACAGGAAACTAGAATTAGAAAATATGAAAAAATAAAGTTAATTCAAAATAATATATATGATAAAGTTAGAAAAGATTTTATAAAATATATTGAAAAATATAAAGATTATAAAAATGAATTATCAGAAGAAGATATGTATTATAAATTAAAAGAATTAATTATAAAACATGGTAACGCAAGACCAAATATTATTCAAGGCGATAGAGTTGAACATCCTGACTTTATTAAAAAAAATAATCTAGAAATAGATTTTCTATTTTATTTGACAAACCAAATAATTAAACCAGTTTCACAATTTTATAGTTTTAATATAGAAAATATTGGTAAAACAACATATGGTGATATTGAATTTGAAGAAAGATGTAGTATTGCTGGTGAATTATTATTTGAAAAACATTTATTATCTGATAAAGAAGTAAAAGGTAGAGAAAAATTGGTAGAACGAAGACTTAAAAAAGAAAATTGTTCTATTGATTTTATAGATGATGAAATAAAATTAATAGATAATAAAAAGAAATCAGTAAAAGATAAAATAAAAAAAGAAAGAGATGAAATAAAAAGAATAGAAAAAGAAAAAAAGAAAAAGGAAAAAGAATTAAATAAGAAACCTAAAAAACCTAGAAAGAAAAAAGTTATATTAGAAGTTAATGATGTTCCAGTTAAAAATATTGGAGAAATTCCAGATCCTTAATTTATTATATTATATATATATATAGAAAATAGAAATGTATAGAAATAAATATATAAAATATAAATCTAAATATTTAGAATTAAAAAATAATATGGATGGTGGAGCAGATGCCGTACCATCTGAAATAAATGGTATAATAAATGCCCATGGTACGATTAAAAATGATCAATTTATAGTTCTTCCTCAAAATTTAACAATAAGACCACTAACAAGAGTATCGACTGATTTGGTAACTGGTAATGTAATGGATTACAATAGTTATATAAACATAGACGATAGAAAGGACTTCGTGTTTCCAGATCAAAAAATAATTGATTATGAAAATGGTAATTTGCTTCCAGATTTAAAATTAGAGTTTAGTATAAAGTTAATGTATATTACACCACCAAAGGTAGATGCAACTGTTATGGTATGGTATGAAGAAAAAGAATGTAAAAAAAAAAATGAAGAATTAATGAAGACTTGTGAAGAAATATATATTTTTGGTAAAAAAATATTTATAAATCAAGTTATAGTAGAAGTTCCATTTCAAAATGCTGATTTTATATGTGATAATGGTGAGTACCATACAAATGGACATTATTTTAAATTAGAAGATTTAAAAGGTAAACATACTGGTGAATTGTCTGGTGAATTGTCTGGTAATATGTATAAAGGTATTATTACGAAATCAATTGAAAATGCTTTTATACCTATACCACCAGGTGTCTTAAATAATTATAAATTAGTAAAATATTATTTTGAAAACTATTTAAATTATAATGATGATAATATAATTTCGAATGATAGATTATTTAATTCATTATTTAATTCAACAGAAATTTTATTATCTGATATCCTGAAAAAATTAACTAAACAAAATAAATATTTCTTTTTATTACATACATGTAGATCCGGAGGATGTTTTAATAAAGATATAAATATAAATAATATATGTCCACAAATTATAGACATACATGAAGATAGATTAACTAGACAACATTCTTTTGGTGAAGTAGATTTTTACAAAAATTTTTTAAATTATATAAATAAATTATATGAAAAATTAAAGGATGATGAAAATGATGATGAAAATGATAAGGTTTTGTCAATAGTTAAAAATTTAATAACAAAAAGAACTACCTCATTTATAATTAATAAAGATGAACTATGTGATATTGCGGAATTATATAGTAAACAATTAGTAGACAAAACAGAAAGAGTAAGATTAGAAAGAGTAAGATTAGAAAGAGATAGATTAGAAAGAGTAGAAAGATTAGAAAGATTAGAAAGAGATAGATTAGAAAGAGTAGAAAGATTAGAAAGAGTAGAAAGATTAGAAAGAGAAAGAGAAGAAAGAGAAAGAGAAAGATTAGAAAGAGTAGAAAGATTAGAAAGAGAAAGATTAGAAAGATTAGAAAGAGAAAGAGAAGAAAGAGAAGAATGGGAAAGAGAAAGATTAGAAAGATTAGAAAGAGAAAGAGAAGAAAGAGAAAGATTAGAAAGAGAAAGATTAGAAAGAGAAAATATGGATGAAAAAGCAGAACCCGACTCATGGGAAGATGCGTATTTATTATAATTCAAATTTATTATTAAATTGTGGATCATCTGTTGTATGTGTAATTATATTAAAATCATAAACAAATTTAGGAATTAATTCAGATATACTATCGTCTAAATTTTTAAAAATTAATCCGTTATTTAAATAATAATTTTCATCAAATAAATCGTAAGAAAAATAAAAATAACCGTTATCATCTCTTCCTGATTCTATTCCCCAACTATTTCTTAGTTTAAAATATCGTTTATCATCATTATATCCAACTATTGCTAAACCATGTATAGAATCATTTAAATTAGTAATTATTGCTATTAATTTATCTATATATTTATTAAAATTATCATTACTTTTATAATTTATTTTTTCTTTAATTTTTTGAATTATATTTATTAGATGTAAATCAATATTACCTACAGTAGATGCCATTACCAAATAGTATTTATATAAATCATCTAAATTTATATTATTATATTTCATCCATGTATTAAATTTATTTATTTCATCTATAATATCAGAATAATTAAATCTAATATTTTGTTTTTCTTCTTCATTTTTTGGAACATAATATAATAATGATCGTAATAATGAGTAATTAATAATAAAAAAAACTGGATAATCTTTATCTATATATTTTTTAATATTATCTATATTACAATTAAATTTATAATAATTTAAAATTCTATGTTTTTTGGCATCATCTATATAATTATGTATATCATCAAATTGATCAAATAAAATTTCATTATTTTTATGAACAATTTCTATATTTTTATTAAATATATTTATTTCTTCTTTATTAAATAAATTCACTTCTTTAATTCCATTTGTTAAATGATCATCATGAAATTCAAAATCTTTTGAATCACATGTACCATACATCATCATATTACTTATCATAATATCATAACTTATCATATAATTATTTGGATTTGTAAATCTATTATATAATGATAATTTATTATCTGGAAATCTATTATTACCTGGAATAAAATTATGCATTACTATATAAATAAATAATTTAGAAGGTTTGAATTTAATATTTTTTTTAATACAATGATACTCATAACAAAAACAAACTGCTTGTAATAAACATGAATCAGTATATTTTTGATTATAAATATCTATCTTATTTAAATGTTTTAATTCATTAATATTATTATTTATTTTATTATCAAAAGTTATATATAATTTATTATTATTTATAAAGCATAATTTATTTTTTAAATCTGCTGTTTTACAGTTATAATTTAGTGGTAAGGTAAATAATTTATTATTACTATTATATAAATTTATTGATTTATTAAAATCAGTTTCTTCATAATGAAATTTAATATTTTTATTTAAATTATAACTATCTTTATAATTATCAGGATTATGTGCAATATCTAATAAGGTAAATTCAAAAACTTCTAGATTTATATTATTTTTATAATTAATTTGTTTTATCAAATCCAAATATTTATTTCTAGAAAAATAAATAATAAAAGAAAGAAATATAATTATTAATATAACAATAATAATTATTTTATGTAATTTTGATAACATATATATATATATATATTAAAAAAAAGTTAAATTAATGTATTGTATTAATTCATTTATTTATCCTATTATTATATAAAATTAATTTAATTTCATCTTTAATTTTATTTTTAATTTCATCTTTCTCTTTATTATCTAAAAATTTATAAAACTTATTAACAACGATAGGATTATATTGATATTTATTTGCTTCCCATGTTTCTATTTTATCTTCTAAAATATTTGAACTATTTTCATATAATTCATCTAATGTTTCATCTCTATTTTCTAAATTCCATTTAATACCATTCCATGTCATTATATATTTATCTTTAATATTACTAATATATATATTTTTATTTTCTGGTCTAGTTGGGTCATAATGAGTTTTTTCTATTAATTTAGGAACTGACATATTACATCGTTTCATTATACATTCAAAATCTTTATCGGATATATGAGATATATCTGTTTTATTATATGCAATAATATTAATTGTTTTATTATTACAATTAATATTATTATTAAAAGATATTTTATTAATATTATTATATTGTCCCTGTAACATAGATATTTGTTGTTTTAAAAATAAATTTTCTTTTTTTTGTTGTTCAAATTGTTTAACCAATAAATCATATAATTCTTGTTTTATATTTTCTTTTTTTTTTAATTTACATGTTTTAAGATGACGATTTAGATGAAAATTATGTTTATAACTTTTATTACAATAAGTACATATAAAATTATTATTATTTTCATCCCACTTTTGGGATGGGCATCCCAAAAGTGGGATGCTAAAGACTTTCTTATTACATGGATATTTTCTATTTTTATGCCTCTCATAATGACCACATTGTGTAAATTCTTTCAAACATACGTCACATTGATATATTACCATTTAACAATTATATATAATAATGGTTAATATTTTAAATATTTTGGTTAATTTTAACGATGATTTAAAAATTAATTTTAACCGTTATTTTTTATATGCTATTAAATACCACTTTAACCGAAAAAAAAAATGGGATGATTTTAAAAAAAAACGGTGGAGGGAGGGAGAGAAATATATTATTTTTATTTTGGAAAAAAAAATTGATAAAAAAAAGTTTTCATGGTTTTTTTTAATATTATTTTTATGGAAACTTCAAATAAAAGAAATTTAAAAGAAAATATAAATAATTCTAATAAAAAACTAAAGAATTCTAAAGTAGAATTAAATAAAATAAATATTTATAAATTTTTAGATGATAATAAAAATATAAAAATATATCAATTACTAAATGATAATTTAGTAATTGATGTTTTAGAAAAAGTATTTATAATGACTTATGAAATACAGGAAGAAAATAAATATTTGACCGATAATAATCTAATTAAATGTAAAGAATGTGGTAATATTTGGGATGGTAATGCACAGTGTAATTGTTGGATATGGTAATGATTAGTATAAATTAAAACTTCTTCATTTATAAATACTTTTGAAATAATATATATATTCTATATAATTATAATAATTAGATATTTATTGAAGTATTTAATAGTAATATATGTAGATATTTTTTTGTATCTAGATATTTAATCATTGTTTCATTTTTTATTTCATAATTATCACTACCAATATAAAATAAATGAATATTATTTATAGACATGATCATGTCTCTAGATTATTTAGATATAATGATACCAGAATAAATATTCATTGGTACTTGTGAAATATAAGTTGAAATCATATATTTTAGTTCTGTAATAGTTGTATTTGGAGTTATATCAATCATAAACAGAATACTATTATAATCATTAATAGTAACTAGTTCTATTGCTTCATATGCGAGTATTTCACTTAGTTTTTTTTT
>TARA_B110000208_G_C11800462_1_pt1 | contig 10766 bp, 11 predicted proteins | sample TARA_B110000208 | Tara Oceans TARA_B110000208 (sample SAMEA4397426) | marine metagenome | biome: Polar Biome; feature: [SRF] surface water layer (ENVO:00010504); material: water (ENVO:00002006), including particulate matter (ENVO:01000060) such as... | depth 5 m
AAACTGACCCTTCGCTGCGGCTTGCCTCAACAGTCGAGACGCGGACAAAGCGACCCTCTAACCCGCCTGAGCGAATGGCTGCTTTCCATTGGGCATCGTTTTGGAGGAGGCATTTTTCTTACGGCTGAGTTCGATCCTATCACGCAATTGGCCTATTCTTTTGTAGGATTTCTAACGACCAGACTTCCAAATATTCTTGACCGACATTGGGTCTTGTTACTCTGCAGCACTTGAAGACGCCTTATGCAAAGTTCTTAGGCTAGGCAAGAAAAACGGCAATAAATCCCGCTGCTATTTGTCAAATCGAATCCTTGCTTAGGATGCTGCTTTCTCTGGCTTTTGGATCAGACTCATCTTCGCTGAGTTTTGGACGGATTTCGAAGTTGCCACAATCGCATTCAATGCGAACGCCTTATGGTTTCGTTCAACATGCGAGAGGTCATATAAATAGTTCACCATGGTTCCGCAGGACTGGGCTTGACCATTTTCAGTGTTGTCAGCGTCGGCATGGATTTCATAGATTTCTGCACCATTACCAAGATGGAAACGAGCGACTGGATCAATTGGATTGCCTTTGCTATCCTTGGCTTCCACCAGATATCGAGCCGTCAAAGCACGCTCAATCTCGGGAGATGCGTTTCCTTCTAACATTGCTTTGGCAGCATCGGCAAAAATCGAAGGATCTGCCAGATTAGACAACCATTGTCTAAGTCGGGGAATTGGGGACAGCGTCACGAACTTCGTAAGATTCGTGAATTCAGATGCGAGTTCTTTCACCACTTGTTTGATCAACAAATTGCCAAAACTGATTCCTTGCAGGCCCTGTTGGCAATTTGAAATGGAATAGAACACAGCCGTTTTCGCGCCTTCTGGAAAAAGAGGTTCACGGTCTTCAGTGAGCAAAGCGTCAATTGAATTTGGAACGTCTTGCGTTAGTGCAACTTCTACAAAGATGAGCGGTTCATCAGGCATAGCCGGATGGAAAAAGGCGAAACAACGACGATCTGGCGGGCTAAGTCGCCGACGCAAATCGTCCAGATCGTCGATTTCGTGCACCGCTTCATAAGCGACAATTTTGTCAAGAAGCGATGCAGGAGCATCCCAATCAATTTGCTTTAGCACAAGGAAACCGCGGTTGAACCACGTGCGCAGCAAATGAACAAAATCCAGATCCGCGCGGGCAAGATCGGGGTTGCCTCGCCCCAATCGCAATAGATCTACACGCATTTGGACAAGATCTTGCGTTGCGCCAGTTTGCTGATTTAGCCGTCTCAGCAGTTCTTGACGACGGGGTTCCGCAGCCTGCAAAACACGTTTGTAGTCCTCGATCGATCCGGACCTCGCATATTCCGATGCCCAAGTACTGACAGCCATTGCGTCGATATCAAGATCACTCGCCATAAACTGAAAGAATGAGTTTTTTTCTTCATCGGCTAAACCACGGTATCGACGCAAAATAATCTCAGCCAACTTTTGGCCTGAAACTGTGCCCTCATCTGACAACAAAGCAAGACACAGCGTATAGATGTCGCGTGGATCATCGTCTTTGCTCGTCGCTCTTCGAAGATCAAAAAGCGAAGACATGATATCTGTAAGGAATCGATTGCGTTGCATCGACTGGCTCCCGATTAGGACACTTGGACCGATTGCGAGGAGAGCGAGATGGAAAATGACAGGTTCCCTTCGTTCACGAGCCATTTTCGAATCTCATATGTTCGAGCACCGACCGCGTGCATGGGATCTGCATCAGTCAAAGCGCGCGCTACGTCCAAATTTGCAGCACGATAAATGATCATGCCTTCTGCTTGCATCTCTTCACCTGTTGAATCTGACACTGGACCTGCAAGAACCAATGACCCTTGGGCTTCGAGTGTCTTTTGGTAGGCCAAGTGAGCAGGCAATGTAGCCTTAACCAGATCGATGTTTCCGGCTGGTTTTGTACGGACAACGAATAGTTCCATTGCAAGAGCACCGCGGCTGGCTGCTTCGTTTTTGTATTCTTCCCATTTGGGCATGTCGTATCTCCCTTTTGTCGCGTCGATCTTATCGTTCACAGCTCCGGGTGCAAATAAAAAATCGATTTTATTAGACATAAGACCAGAATCACGATAATTTATTCAAAATGCAAATACCTCGGGGGGCTCATGAACGATACCTTAAGTCTGGACCAACTTCGGAAAACTGCTCAGGCCGATGTACGTCAAAGCCGCGACCGGATTGCCAAATTGAATGATGCCGAAATTGGGTTGATCCTAACTGAGGCACGGTCACATTACGCTTGGACAGATGCGCCAGTGGCCGATGATCTGCTGCATCGCATTTTTGAAATCACCAAAATGGGCCCTACCAGCATGAACACGTGCCCTGCGCGGTTCATTTTTGTGCGATCTGAGGCGGGAAAAGAAAAACTCGCAAAATCTTTGAAGCCTGCGAATGTGCCAAAGGTCATGGGAGCACCAGTTACTGCGATTATCGCATATGACCCTGATTTCTGGTTAGAGCTCCCTCGCCTTTTCCCGCATGAAGATCGCCGCCCGCATTTTCAAGGTAAGGCAAAGCATTCTGAAGACACAGCTTTTCGTAATGGCACGTTGCAAGGCGCATATTTCATGATCGCTGCGCGTGCTGTTGGTTTGGACATCGGTGCGATTTCAGGCTTCGACAATGCGGTCGTGGACGAGGAATTCTTCAAAGGTACGCCTTTGAAATCGAACTTTCTTTGCAATCTTGGTTACGCTGATGAAACGGCGTTGTTCCAGCGATTACCTCGTTTCGGTTTCGACGACGTTTGCGAAATCATCTAACCTAAGGGCGCGGCTAACATGGCGATGAAAATGAAAACGACTGTAACGCTGACTGTAAACGCGGTTTGCCCGTCACACTCTTTGGCAGAGGTTTCGACCAGAGACGTCGTTCAGAATATTGACGAACCAATTGAGCGCGGCGGAACTAACAAAGGTTTCACGCCCACAGACACAGCGCTCAGCGCGCTGGCGGGCTGCACAAATGTGATCGGCCATAAATGCGCTAACAAATTGGGCATCGAAATTGGCCATTTAGAAATTTCAGCCAAATGCCAATTCAATCGCCTCGGCGTCACCCTTGAACAGGAAATTGACGTTCCGTTCGAAGTGATCAACCTGACCGTCGTTTCGGACGGCGCTGCGACGCAAGTTGAGCTGAACCAAGTGGCCGTTGAAGTCGCAAAGTATTGTCCGCTGGCTAAGCTATTCCGCCAATCTGGCACCATCATTAACGAAGACTGGCACAAAGCCGGCTAACAACATTTTCTGGGAGGAAAAGACATGAAACTAACAAGACGTATCGCAATCGCGACAAGTGTTGCGCTCGGGTTGACCGGCGCGATTGTTGGGGCTGTTTCAGCTCAAGAAACGATCAACATGACAGCTATCGACGGCTATCCTGAACGATCCATGTGGGTCGCTGAATTCTCGGGCTTCTTTATTCCGCGCGTGAACGAACTTCTAGCCGAAAGTGGCAACTACGAAATCAATTGGTTGGAAGCCTATGGCGGCCAGATTGTTAAGCCACGTGGTGTTCTAGAAGGCATCAAATTGGGCCTTGGTGACATTGGTATTGTGACAACGATTTTCCACAACTCTGCACTGCCTTCGCAGGGCATTTCAGCAGTCACACCATTTATTGCTGCGGATGCACGTGTTGTGGCGCAAGCGGTTGACGAAATTGCTCGTGAGTTCCCACAAATGAGTGCCGAACTTGAAGCCGAGAACCAAGTTTATCTCGCTACTGGCGTTGTGCTGGATACCTACCAGATGTTCTCAACAACGCCGATCAACTCTCTGTCTGACCTTGAGGGGTTGAAGATTGCTGGCGCTGGTTACAACTTGCGTTACCTCGAAGGTATCCCAGGTGCTGCAGGCGTGCGTGGCGGGTTGCCAAATTTCTACAACATGCTGCAAACCGGTGTTGTCGAAGCTGCAATGTTGTGGCCTGAAGCAGCGAAGACGTTCAAAATCGCTGAAGTTGCGCCATTCATGTTGCAGGCCGATTTGGGTGCTGTGAACTCCAAGACAGTCACTGTGAACGCTGACGTTTGGGCGGCTTTGCCTGATGACGTTAAGACCGTACTTAGTACGGTTGCCATCGAATATCGTGACCATATTGCCGGCATAGCAATGGACCGGGCTGAATCTTCACGTCAGGCCTACCTTGACGGCGGCGGAACGATTGTCGTGATGTCTGCAGACGAACGCCAAGCTTGGGCCGACAGCATGCCAAATATCGCAGCAGAATGGGCTGCGGATTTGGATGCAACTGGTGCACCCGGAACCGATATGTTGGTTGCCTACATGAATAAGTTGGGTGCCGCTGGGTTCACGCCGCTGCGTGATTGGGCTGCAGAGCTTAATTAAGTCATTCGGTTAGAAAGGCTTACAAGAATGTTCGTCACGGCTCTTCAAAAAATTCAATCTTGGGTCGTGGCGGTCGCCATTGTCGCCAATGTCAGCGGTGCTTTGGTACTGTTGGCATTGGTGGCCATCATGAACGTCGATGTTATTTCACGAAATTTGTTTAACGCGCCATTTCGCGGTGTCGTCGAAGTCGTGATTTTTTCTTTAGCATTGATTGTATTTCTACAACTTCCCGATGTTGTTCGGACTGGAAGATTGACGCGTTCAGACGGATTACTCTCAGTGCTTCGCAGCCGTCGCCCTCGTGCAGGAAATGTTTTGGCCCGTCTATTGGACGGCGTATCTTGCGTCTTCTTTTGTTTGATCGTCTGGACGGTTTGGCCTGAATTCACAGAAGCTTTTGAAAGCTGTCATTTTTTCACACAGCCTGAATTCGGCGCTGGACCAACGGGCAACATCTGGACTGATTTCAAAGTGTCGCTTCGTCGTTGCGATTATTTTGGCACTCCGGGAATCCTCGCCGCTCCTTGGTGGCCTGTTCGCCTGGCGATCGCGTTCGGTTGTGCGTTGGCTGCAATCCTATTCTTCTTCAAGACGGTCTTGGGCGACACGCAAGACACGCGCCACGTCACCGCGCAAACCAGCGGAGAAATTTAAATGGATCCGCTTACAATTGGGATGTTATCTGTCCTCGCCATCGTCGTCCTTGTATACCTTGGGCTCTATATTCCCGTGGCTCTTGGCCTCGTCTCCTTCCTGTCGATCTGGATCATGTCTGGTAAGTCGATCCTCGCGTTCAATTTCCTGAAGATTGTAGTCGGGGATGGAGTGACAGAGTACAACTTCGCCACGATCCCACTGTTCACACTAATGGGATTGCTCGTTTCCAAGGCGCGATTGGGCAGAGACATCTACGACGTCATGAACTCGGTATTCCGAAAGGTTCTAGCTGGCATCGGCATGGCAACGGTTGGGGCCAATGCAATCTTTGCGGCCATCACCGGATCCTCCATCGCGTCGGCCAGCGTATTTACCAAGATCTCAGTACCTGAGATGCTTCGTTACAATTACAACAAACGTTTCGCAGTCGGGGTAGTTGCGGGATCTTCGGTTCTTGGCATGATCATCCCACCGTCCGCGATGCTTATCATTTATTCGTTCGTAGCTGAGCAATCCGTGGGTGACATGTTCCTCGCAGGAATCATTCCCGGCTTGATCTTGACCGCTGTCTATATCGTCGCGATTTTTGTGATGGCGCGGGTGTGGCCGTCATACGTTGGAGAAAACATAAGCGCCGAAGAACTCCCTGCGATGGAACGCGGCGAAATGATCCGCAAGGCTTGGCCCGTGCTTGCGTTGATCCTGCTCGTCTTGGGCGGCATCTACACTGGCTGGCTAACGCCGGTTGAGGCTGGGGCCGCAGGCGCGTCACTCGCATTAATCGTAGCGTTGGTGCGTCGTTCGATGTCTCGTGCAGAATTTTGGGAAACTTTAGTCGAAACCGGGCACATCACAGCGGCCATTCTATTGTTGATCACTATGGCGTCTTTTTATAGCAGGATGCTTGGGTTCGCTGGCCTGCCAAACCAATTGGACACACTGCTACAAACATGGGACTTATCGTTCTTTCAAATCATGCTGATCTATGTGGCGTTGATGTTGGTTTTAGGTACGTTGCTCGATACAGCGTCAATCATTCTCATCGTTGTGCCACTCTTTATTACGCTGGTTGAAAGCATGGGCCTCTCCCTCGTTTGGTTCGGCATCGTTACGGTAATCGGGGCCGAGATTGGCCTACTAACACCACCCCTCGGGATTTCGTGCTTTGTCATTAAAAGTACGCTGAACGATCCATCAATCACGCTTAAGGATGTATTCTTGGGGTCAATGCCCTTTGCTTTCCTAATGCTATTGGTGCTGATCGTTTTGATCCAATTCCCAATTCTTTCAACAGCACTTCTTTGAGACCAGGAGCCTTTATCTCATGAAAGACGTCACCATAGACACGATCACGCAGGCGTTTTTGGATTATTGTAGCGATGACACTGATCCGCGCACAATGTTCGTTTTGCAAAAACTTGTCGAACATTTGCACGCCTTCGCCAAAGAAACCGAGTTGTCCCATGCCGAATGGATGCGCGGACTGGAATTTATGTTTGATGCAGGTAAAATTTCCGACGACGAGCGGAACGAATTCGTCTTAATCTCTGACGTCACAGGTCTGTCTTCTTTGGTAGACATGATTGGATCTCAACACGATGGCACATCATCCAGCGTGCTCGGACCATTCCACGCTGTTGGAGCGCCCTTGCTTCCAGTTGGGGCCGACCTAAAAAAAGACAACGAAGGCGCAACTGTCGTCGTCGAAGGGCACGTCAAACGCAATGATGGCACCCCTGTTGAGGGCGCTGTCATCGAATTGTGGCAAACAGCAACGAATGGCCTCTATTGCAGTCAGGACAACGAGCAGGGTGAATTTAACTTGTGTTGCTCGATGAGAACCGGTGCTGATGGCCGATATGCAATGACGACTGTGAAGCCTTCACCCTACAAAATCCCCGATGATGGCCCCGTTGGCGACCTATTGCGCGCCACGGGCCGTGATGCGTGGCGACCATCGCATTTACACTTCATTGTTAAGGCTGAAGGGCTGAAACCTTTGGTCACTGAAGTTTTTTCTGATGGTGACCCGTACCTCGACACTGATGCTGTTTTTGGCGTCCGGTCTGACCTGATAATGGACTACGTCGAAAGCCATGACCTTGATACGTTGCCTACCGATTTAGAGATCGGGCGCAATGCCACAGTTCCCTATTTCAAGGTCGATTTCGACTTCGTCCTTGTCCCTGACAATACATAAAATACGTTCGATAAAGGAAAATTAGATGCGCGAAACACATCTTGAAGACGGTAAATGGTGGGTCAGCCCCTACAATTTTGAAAAAGAAGTCCGTGACGGTCTAAATCTGCCCGAGAAAGTCGAAATTCACGACGCGACTTTGCGCGATGGAGAGCAGACACCCGGTGTTGTTTTCACAGTTGATGACAAGATTGAAATCGCCACAAAATTGGATGAACTTGGCGTTGACCGGATTGAGGCGGGCATGCCTGCTGTTTCCATGGATGACCAAAAAGCGATCACTGAGATCTCAAAGCTTGGTTTGAAATCTAAGATTTTCACGTTCGCTCGGGCCATGAAGAAAGACATCGATTTGGCCTTGGAGTGCGGTGCGGATGGCGTGGTGATCGAAGTTCCGATCGGCTACCCAAAGCTTGTGACCCAGTTCGGATGGACTTGGAAAGACGTGGCAGAGAAGACTGCACCCGTCATCAATTATGCGCGCGAAAACGGCCTTCATGCGCTGTTTTTTCCATATGACACGACCCGCGCACGCAAAGATGATCTGACGAACCTGTGTGACTATGTCATGGAGCACTCGCCACCCGACAGCATTGGAATTGTGGACACCATGGGTTGCGCCACACCTGAGGCAATCAAACACATGGTCCATTGGGTCAGTGATATGACGGGCTTGCCCATTGAGATTCACACTCACAACGATTTCGGCATGGGTGTGGCAACGGAGTTGGCAGCGGTGACCGCTGGGGCAGTATGCGTACACAGTTGTGCGAACGGTTTAGGCGAGCGCACAGGCAACGCTGCGCTGGAAGAACTCATGATGGGTCTACACCTGCTCTATGGTTACGACACGAACTACAAACTCGACAAAATCCCGGAACTGGCGGAAATGATCGCCGCAAAGTCCAACATTCCAATTGCGCGCAATAAACCTGTTTTAGGTCATGGCAATTTCATCCGTGAATCCGGTATTGGTATCAATTATGTTATGAACGATCCACTCGTTATGTTCGCAACCCACCCTTCACTCACCGGCAAAGAAGGTGAAGTTGTTTTGGGTAAAAAGTCCGGCAAAGCCTCCATCATCTATAAGATGGGTGAACTAGGTTTGGGCGAACTTGACGACGACAAAATCGCAAAAATTCTTGATGAAGTTAAGTCCGCAGGTATTGCAAAACGGGATGTATTGTCTACGGACGAATTCATGAACATCGTCGCGTCTATCAAAGCGGCGTAATTGAGCGGAGCTATCATGAACATTACCTTAGGGCATACATCAAATGCTCCGGAAAATTCGGCCACGCAGCTTGCTTACAATAAGCTACGTGCGCTAATTTTAACCGGTGAATTGGCCCCGGGGTGCAAGCTCAAGATCGATGATCTGCGGCAAGTATTGGGTGTTGGTGCCTCGCCTATTCGCGAGGCACTCAGCCTTCTTACATCCGATCAGCTTGTCGTACGTCAGGAGCAAAGAGGCTTTCGCACTACCGAAACCAGCCGCGAGAACTTCCAAGAAATACTTCAGTTACGGTGCAATTTGGAGAGTATGGCACTTCGACAAAGCATCGAAAACTCGACGGATGAATGGACCGAGCTCCTGGTAATCGTCCATCATCGGATGGCCCGCTCTCAGCTTGATAAATCCAAGAATCTGGAAAAGTACCACAAGAATTTCCACATGGCACTCATCGAGAACTGCCGATCACCGTTGTTGTTACGTCTTTGTGATCAGCTCTACGACCTCAACATTCGCTATCGTTTTCTCGCCAACAGATCGAGTGACTATAAGGGCCGCAAGGTAGACAACGAACACGAAGCAATATTGAATGCTGTAATTTCTGGCGAAGCTCAACAAGCGGATAAGCTGCTGATGTCGCACTACCAGACGACAGGCGCATTCCTGCAGGCGCATATTAGGTAAATACTCCTGACGTTGAAATTATTTAGACGATGAAACAGGTATTATCTGATCAAGCGCCCAATTCCTTCGTTTCCTTCAAATCGGGCCTCTCAGTTGAGTGAGAAATCATTCAGAGTAAAACTGATAGTCGAAGCAAATACCTGACAGGAGCAAACCAAAATAGGGCAAATTGGTTGGCTTTGATTGAACGAACTCTTAGGAAACTCCGTCCCTGTAATTGACTGCCCGCGAGCCGCTTGCATTAGCAAGAAGTTCTGGGAGGTCTTTGACAAAAAACTCGAAACCAGACGTTCGCTGCAACGCCGAATATCGACTCTTTGGGCTCTGACCTGACCCTCGGCTGAAAATTTCGAACGACGGCTGTCGGAAGGTGAATGGCGCGAAAATCAAGGGCAAATTAAGAAACCCCAATATTTTGAACGACTTGGCGCACTATGCACCTGCATGGCCTAATGGTTGTTCTCGGGACGGCCAATTATTAGGCGTCGCTGCAACACCGCATGACCGCAAAGAGCCCAAACTTACCGAGAACAGCCTCTAAAAATGAAGTCGCCATTTTCCACTTTACTGATGTCAAAATCTATGGCTGGCTTACACAAATTTTAGAAAGGCTTTCCAATGGATTTTCAGGTTTGGCTGGCGTTCGTCGCCGCTTCAACAGCGCTCTTACTCATTCCGGGTCCGACGGTGCTACTTGTTCTCAGCTACGCAATTAGCCAAGGCAAAAGGGTGGCGTTGGCCACTGTTGCAGGTGTTGCTTTTGGTGATCTAATTGCGATGTCAGTATCGCTAGCAGGGCTTGGCGCTTTAGTTTTGGCTTCGGCGACACTGTTTACAGTATTGAAGTGGATCGGAGCGGCATACCTCGTTTATCTTGGGATAACCCTGTTTCGCAGTGCGTCGAGCGCATCATTAGGCGAAGTTGAAGATGTAGCAAAGATTAGTGCAACAAAAGTATTCGGTCACGCAACGGCAGTCACGGCGCTCAATCCAAAGTCTATCGTCTTCTTCATCGCGTTTGTTCCACAATTCATTATCGTGGACAGCCCGCTCATTCCACAATTCACGATTTTGGTAGCTACCTTCGTTGGCCTCGCAGCGATCAATGCGCTCGCCTACGCACTTTTAGCAGACAAATTGCGCGCAAAGATAGCGCGCCCCTCTGTCTTGGCTTGGCTCTCCCGATCAGGCGGAATTGCGTTGGTATTAATGGGCGTAGCAACCGCGACATTCAGAAAGGCGCAATAGTTCGGACTAGGTCGCTTTGTCGGCAATCTGTGAATTCGACCTTTGATCCTTGCTGCACTCTGCATGAATGGCTGGTTTTCCCGCTGCGCGGCAGCACCAAATTTTACGCTGACGCAGCATTTTCCACGCTGCGAGCGCTCGCAGCAGAAAAACCGAACTCACAGAATGGGCTCTTAGTTGCCGTTCGCTGCACAGTCCACGAAGGTCCGCTGAGGGCCGAATGTTTCTAAAGTAACTCCACTGCCTCACTCAGTTGCTCAGAATTCACGTCGATGTATCTCTGGGTCGTGGATATATGCGAATGCCCAGCCAACTCTGCCAACAACCTTACCCCTACGCCCTT